>Ga0208274_1000067_pt1 | contig 54385 bp, 51 predicted proteins | sample ETNtaG_22_FD_185755 | JGI IMG/M metagenome (GOLD analysis project Ga0208274, IMG submission 185755) | Marine microbial and viral communities from oxygen minimum zone, Eastern Pacific Ocean - ETNP201306SV43 (SPAdes) (version 2) | ecosystem: Environmental > Aquatic > Marine > Oceanic ... | reverse complement strand
GCCAGCTGAGCTACGCGCCCGGGAGCGGACACCCTACCGGTGGCCACCCCGTTGAAGGACGAGTTCAGAACCCCTGTCTGGCCTCCAGCAGCGCCTCGGCGAGTGCCGGTCCGGCACCTGCCACGGGTGTGCGGCGGGCCTCAGGGTCAAGCACACACATGTCCCTGCCGTGGGCATCGGCGACGACAACGCCGGCCTCCTCGCAGATCAGCGACGCTGCGAGGTAGTCCCAGACTCCGTGGGCACCCTTGGAACAGTCCACGTAGCCGTCGACACGACCATCGGCGACGGCACACAGGTCGAGGGCCGCCGATCCGAACGCCCGGAACTGTCCCCATCCCAGACTCCATGGTGGCAGGCCCGAGATTGCCACCAGCGACTCCTCCAGGGACGGCGCCGACTCGCGCATGATCTGGCCGCCGTCCTTGCGTGCCCCCCATCCCCTCACGGCGTCGTAGCGACACCCGGTAACCAGGTCGGCCACGACGGCCACCCAGGGCCCCTCATCGTCAACAGCGCAGAAGCACGTCGAGTACCACGGAAGGCTCCTCGAGGCGTTGGTGGAGCCGTCAAGTGGATCAACTACGACGGTAGGGCCCGATCCCGCTGTCAGACCGGACTCCTCGCTGAGCACGCCGTACCCGAGCGGATCAAGAAGGTCGTGCACGGCCCGGTCGGCGACCACGTCGCTTGCGTACTGATCCGGCCGGCCTCCTGACGCGCCCCAGTCCTCCTGTGAGGTGAAAGCCGCAACGACCGCATCGGCCGCATCGTGCAGATCGCTAAGGACTACCGACGCGTCAGTTCCGATATCCCCATGTTCACCCACACCACCGGTCTAGCACCCGACAGGGCCGCTCCCCCCAGAGGCAGCTCCGGCGACCCGGCACAGTGGCCGCGCCCCGTGGTCCCGGCTCCGTGGCCCCTACCCTGTTGCGCCTACCCTGTTGAGGCAATCCATCGGGCCGGGAGGAGCGCAGGTGGCAGTAGTCGACATCGCCGGATTCATCGCCGATCTGAAAGATCACGCAGCCGAGCACGGCTTCCACGTCCACGATGAGCGGCACTTTGTCGAGACCTACTCAATGCGCCAGGCGTTCGAGGTCGACCTCCATCCCGAGGCAGCCTGTGGCGGCCCGCTCGACCTGCACCTCTCCCTTGACCTAGAGCCACGCACCCTGATGGCCTTCGAGGACGAAGTCATGTCCATACCTGACGATGACGACCCGAGCGACGACCTGGTAATCCAACTCATGTTCACCTGGGCGCTCCCACCCCTTGACCAGGGACCAGATCTGCTGGTTCTGGCCACGGAACTGGCAGGAATCGGAGGCCCCGACCTGCCTATCGAGGTTTCAGCGATTGACTCGTTTGCCGCCGTTACCGATGCCCCTCAGCGCTCCCTCGGGGTCACAGCCCGGTTGGAGATGCCGCTGGCCGCCCTGTTCCGAGGCGACAACAGCACCTCGATGTGTGACGCGCTCGACTGTTCCAGAAAGATCAGCGAGTACCTCCTGGACCGGGCCCCCGCCTGGCTGGGCGAGGCGTAGGTGCTCTCTACGGCGGAGCCACTCCAGGCCTCAACCATTGTCGCCACACTGCTGGTTGCATCTGCCTGCAGCACTGCCGCCAACACCGCCCCGCCACCAACCACGACGGCTGTCACTGGCTCAACCGCTGACAGCCTCCCCGCCGACACGACAACACCCGGGGCAACCAAAACCACCGCCGACGCAGCCAGCACCACGCGTTTCGCTGCCAGCTCAACCACGATCACCGCACCTGCAGCATCCACCGCCATGGGAACCTCCAGGGCAACTGCCTCCCCTGAGTCAACCGCAACAACCATCACCGGAACCATCACCCAAACAAGCACCGCTGCACCTGCCACCGAGGAACTCACCTCCGAGAGACCATCACCTCCGTCCACACCTCCATCCACGTCAGCGAGCGCCCCACCGCCGCTGGTCGACCTCGCCCCTGAACAGGCCATGCTCGCCTCATGGTTGCTCAACGTCGCCGGCACGGCCTCTGCGGTCACCTCAGACGTCTCAACAATTGCAACAGACATCCACAGTCGGCCGAACTCGTCGAGGTTGACGGCACCACCTCCGCTCCGTGCTTCCTCAGCCTCCTCGACCCTGACACCCGCCTAGCCGTCGACGATCGGTCCGTGCAATGCTCATCCGGTCGCCCGGCAGGCCCATTAAGACTGCTGCAGGATCGACACCGGGACCGGAGGAGTCAAGATGTCCTTTCCAGTGGAGGAAACCGACCGGCTGCTGTCGACGACGAGGTCAGTACGGCGTCGCCTGGACCTGGAACGTCCGGTCCCCGAGGAACTGATCCTTGACTGCATAGACCTTGCCGAACAGGCACCCACCGGAGGCAACCAGCCGAGCAGGCGCTGGCTGGTGATCCGGGACCCGAAGGTGAAGGCGCAGTTGGCAGACCTCTACCGGGAAGCCGGTGGTTCATGGCTCTCGGAGCGGGCAAGTGCCCTCGACGGAAGCGGCGACCCGAGGGAGCGCGCAGCCCGCTCGGGTGGGCACCTGGCTGACCACCTGCACGAAGTGCCGGCCCTCGTTCTCGTCACCATCTACGGCGAGCACGACGGAAGTGGCCGGCCCGGCCTGTTCGACTCGGTCCTTCAGGCAGCATGGAGTTTCTGCCTCGCCGCCCGCTCCCGTGGGCTGGGAACCGCATGGACCACCCTCCACCTTGGTGCCGCCGACAAGGTGGCCGACCTCCTAGAGATCCCCGACCGCGTCACCCAGGTTGTCCTGTTGCCGGTCGCCTACACGATCGGTGACGACTTCTTGATCGTCGACCGTCGCCCGGCAAGGGACATCACCTGGTTCGACAAGTGGGGACGCACCCTCCAGAGCCCGGTCGACGGCCGCTCTCCCCTGTTCGCCGACGGTGCCGGAGTCACCGTAGAGGTCGACATCGACGCCAAGGCTGCCGACATCTGGCCGATCGCCTCCGACATCAACCTGCCGGCCCGGTTCAGCGACGAATTCCAGGGAGCCGAGTGGATCGACGACGAGCCGGCTGTCGGGGCCCGCTTTGCTGGCCGCAACAAGCGTGACGACATGGGCGAGTGGGAGGTCACCTGCACGCTCGTCGACTACGAACCTGAACGGGTGTTCGCCTGGCATGCCGGCGACGTCGACAGCCCGGCGGCCCAGTGGCGCTTTGAGATCGAACCCCTTCTCGGTGGCACCCGCCTGCGGTTCTCAATGGTTCTAGGCCCCGGCCCATCCGGCCTGACAGCCCTCATCGAGGCAATGCCCGAAAAGGAGGCGGCGATCATCGCCAACCGCCAGAAGGGTCAGGCCGCCAACATGCGTCGCACCATTGAGGGCATCCGCGACCTCGCCGAGACCCAGACCACCTAACATTTCTGAACATCCTGGAAGGAACCCCCAATGACCACTCTCGGACTCTCGGCAGATGAACTGCTGTCCACCACCCGTTCCGTGCGCAAGCGCATCGACTTCGACCGGCCCGTCTCAGACGACCTGATCAGAGAGTGCCTGGAGTTCGCGGTGCAGGCACCCAGCGGCTCGAACCGGCAGGGATGGCGATTCCTCGTCGTCACCGACAACGACAAGAAGGCGGCCCTCGGCGACCTCTACCGTCGCGGCTGGGACGCCTACTCCAAGCTGGGTACGAGCGCCGGAGCCCTTGCTGAGACCCTTGATGGGGACCACGCAGCACAGATGACCCGAGTGCGCGAGTCGGCCTCCTACCTGGCCGAGAACATGCACCGGGTCCCCGCGATGCTAATTCCGTGCCTGCCCGGACGTGTCAACAAGGCGCCCGAAACGGGGGTCTCATCCATGCTGGCCTCGATAGTCCCCAGCACCTGGAGCTTCATGCTGGCTGCACGCGAGCGCGGACTCGGAACCTGTTGGACAACCATCCACCTCATGTTCGAGGAGGAGGCCTCAACCGTACTTGGAATCCCCTTCGAGAAGGTGACCCAGATCGCCCTGATCACTGTTGGCCACACGATCGGAACCGACTTCAGGCCAGCCGCCAGGCCACCCGCCTCCACCGTCACCGACTGGAACACATGGACAGCCTGACAAGGGCAACATCACTCGCCCGGGTGTCCCCAACCGACAGGCCTCCCAGACGTATGCTCCGGCCATGCGCGCACACAGAGCAATCCTTGGCCTCGGAATTTTGGCCCTCTTGGCAGCAGGGTGCGGAAGCAGCGATGACTCCACTCCCGTAACCGTCACACCAACGACGGCTCCAGACGCCTACGCCACAACGGTTCCGGCTGTGACAACCACCCAGGCCTCCTACTCCACGTCAACTGTGGCGCCGTCTACCGCCACGGCTGCCTCGACCGTTGTGACAACACTGCCACCGACCACCACGACTCCACCCGACACCGGCCCACGCACCGTCACAGTCAAGGCCGGCGACTCGCTCTCCCAGATCGCCAAGGACAACGGCATGACCCTCGATGAGTTGGCCACACTCAACGCCATCTGTGACACCAACCAACTCTTCGTTGATCAGGTGCTCCTGCTCTCCACCGAAGAGGCCGACGACCCTGATGCCGAACCCAGCGAGCAGACCATCACGGTCCAGTCAGGCGACTCCCTCTCCAAGATCGCCAAGCGCCACGACACCTCTGTCGAGGCCCTGATGGCTGACAACGACATCGACGATCCGAACACGATCTTCGTCGGGCAGAAACTGGTCGTGGTCTCCGATGCCCCGGCAACGCCGACTGAGGACCCCTGCGGCTGAACGGGTCAAGCCCGACCCGCCGGACCCCTCTAATCACTACGCAAGTCGCCTAGCCTCAACCTCATGGGGATGGAGGCTGCTTCGGACACGGGACCACTCCCCGAAGCTGTAACAGCCGATGAATTGTGGCGGACCTCCCCCGATGCCCTGCTGATCGTTGAGGCCGGCGGAGTGATCGTGGCTGCGAACATGGCAGCCCGAAACCTCTTTGGCCACGAACCCGGTTCCCTCGTAGCCATGAACGTCGATAACCTGCTCCCCAGCGCCGCACGAGAAACCCACCGCAGGTTGCGCGAAGGGTTTGAGAAGGGACCAAGCCCGCGGTCGATGAGCTCCCGACAGGGCCTCGAGGGCATGAAGGCCGACGGCACCTGCTTTCCGGTGCACGTCAGCCTGGCTCCACTCGGAAGGGAAGGCGGCCTCGTCATCGCAGCAATCCGTGACATGAGCCAGTGGGTCAAAGCAGAAAGAGAACTCCGCGACAGCGAGTACCGCAGAGAAATGGCCGAGGACCACGAGCGCATCGCCCGCGACCTTCACGACACCGTCATCCAGGAGCTCTACGCGGCAGGCATGGCTCTCCAGGCTCTTCAGGCGACAAGCGGATCCAGCCAGGCATCACGCCTGGCAGAGATCGTGAACGGCCTCGACGCGACCGCCCGCACCATCCGCGCTGTCATCTTCGACCTGGCCTCGCCGCTCCACAGTGCCCAGGGGCTCCGAACCAGGACCACACAGGTCGTATCGGAAATGGTCGGGGTCCTCGGAGCCGAGCCACATTGCCAGTTCGTGGGACCGCTGGATACCGCTGTTCCCGACGACCTTGTAGAAGAGGCGCTGGCAGTCGTGCGCGAGACCCTGACCAACGTGGCCAAACACGCCGAGGCATCCACTGTCGATCTACGTATCCAGGTAGATCGGGAATTGTCGATTGAGGTCGTAGACGACGGAGTTGGCCTGTCGGAGAGCACTGAGCGAAGGAGTGGCCTCGCCAACCTGGCGGCACGGGCCAAGAAACACAGCGGTTCGTTTGCCGCCTACCGGGCTCCCGCCGGCGGCACCGCCATCGAATGGGTCGTCCCGCTGGTTTCAGACACCAGCGAAACCTAAGTTTCAGCCGCCCCTGCGTCGTTCGTCCAGCCTGGCGGCGAATGCAGCCGCCTCGGTGCGGCGTTGCATACCAAGTCTCTGGAGCAGGCTCGTGACGTAGTTCTTGATGGTCTTCTCAGCAAGGATCATCTCTTCGGCTATCTCCCGGTTGGAGAGACCGTCTCCGATGAGTTCAAAGACGCGGCGTTCCTGTGGGGGCAGTTCTCCCACGGTTGCCTCGCCCGATTCCCGTAGTCGCCGCAGGGCCAGCCGGGTAGTTGCCCGATCCAGCAGAACCCTGCCGTCGGCAACCATACGGATCGCCTCCAACAGGTCGCCACCCTGAACCTGCTTGAGCACATAGCCGGCAGCTCCGGCAAGGCTGGCCTCGACCAGGGCCTGGTCGTCCTCGAAGGAGGTCAGCATCAGGCACTTCACATCCGGGTACTGCGACCTGATGTCTCGACAGACCTCGACACCTGAGCCCTCTCCGAGGCGAATGTCGAGAACGGCCACGTCAGGGCTGCACCCCTGCACCACCTCAAGTGCCTCCGCCACAGTTCCGGCCTCGCCGACAACCTCCATGTCGGGTTCAGCATCGATCACGGCGACAACACCACGCCTGACGATTTCGTGGTCGTCCAGTAAGAAGACGCGGACCGGCTCACCCATGGTCATCATCTACCACACCAGAGCAGTCGAAGGGACACGTTCAGGCTGCGTGACGCTCGTGCCGGAGTTCGTAGACTCCGTTTCCCGCTACACCTGCGGCCAGGATGCTGACCCAGAATCCGACCAGGCCTCCCACCCCGAGCGATGAAATCCAGCCGTGCTGGGGTTCGATCAGGTGGTGTGTGACCGTCACGAGGGCTGTGAGCAGCACCAGGGACCAGAGTCCCGCGTACAGCACCGTCATCAGGCGCTTCTTTCCCTCTTCGTCAACTAGACGGTGCTCAACTTGGGCTTCCACGTGTGTCCCTTCGAATTGTCAACCAGTCTCCTGTCCCCGACGCTACGAAGACCTACCGTCGGTGAGCAGGGCCTAAGGTCCCTATCTGGCCGGTGGCCCAACCAATACCGTGGGCACATGCCGACGGGGAGATCTCGCGCTGAACAACGGCGCAGAGCCAGGTCCGGTAGGGGCCGATCATCGGGGTTGTCTCCGACGATTGCCCTAGTGGTGCTTGTGGGCGTTGCGGTCGCGGTGTTCTTGGCAATCAGCGGAGTCGGTTGGAACACCACACCTGACCCACCCGGGCTGGTCACGGTTACGGCAACCGAGTTCGCCTACTCACCAACACGCATAGGTACTACCACCAACACAACGCTGCGACTCCGCAACGAGGGAGCCGTCTACCACGATCTCCGCATCGAAGGCATCGACGACTTCTCCCTCGAGGCGTTGCCTGACGAGCAGGCGACCGGAAGCATCGAACTGGAATCTGGCAACTACGTATTGTTTTGTAGCGTCTCGGGCCACCGGGAAGCCGGAATGGTTGCTGAACTCCAGGTCAGCTGACTCCGAAGCATCTGAGGCCCTCCCCAAGGCCGGGACCTTGGTCCCTACCCATCCGTTTCCACAACACGGATGATTGTCGCGAGCAAAGGGATCGACAGTGCGTCAAATGATGAAATCCTCAAACGGTCCACCGGACTTCCGCGATGACCACCTCAGGCCACGCGTGCTCGTGGAGGAAGAGGACGGAGCCGTCAGGGCTGCCATCGTTGACATGCTCGAGGACGCAGGGTTCGAGTCGATCGGCTGTGGTGGTCCCGATTCGCAGGCCTCGGGTCACTGTCCCCTTGAGAGCCACGAGAAGTGCGGGGCCACTGAGAACACCGACGTGATCTTCTGCTCGCTACGCATGAGCGACCCCAGGAATCGTGAGATCCTCAAGAGCCTCAAGCGCCTCCACAGGAACACTCCGATCGTGGTTGAGGTACCCAAGCCGCAGGCGGCCAGTCTGCACGGATCGCTGATCGGCACACATGTCGTCTACACCCCTATCACCAGACGCAGCCTCACAAAGGCCGTGCTCGACGCATGGAAGGCCGAAGACCCCATCCTGGGAACTCTTCGCTGACCTGACAGATCTCCCGGGGCCTCAGCGGCCGGTCCCCACCACTCTGGGGCCCCGGGATCACTTCTCCTAGGAGTTGGGCACGCAGATCACCCCTTCTTGAGGGGAACCACCTCGAAGGTACCGTCACCCGCAACCGTGATGACCAGTTCACCGACCTCGACCGAGCGAACGGCATCAGACAGTTCCCGGGCTGACGGCTGGACGAAGTCGGCGACGTCGGCCCGGAGGCGGAGGCGAACCTCGACGCCAGCGGATTCGGAGAACTCTCGGACCCATTCGCCACCTCTGCCTGCAACCAGTGTCACGTGGGTCGACACTTCTTGCCTGGAACTGGCGGGCATCGACCGCAGGCCGTCACGCAGGACCCGACCGTGGTACACGGCCACACCGGCGGTTGACCCGATGAGCGCCAGGGGAATCCTAAACCAGGCCAGCTCATCAGCACCCAGTTCCTGTTCCAGCAGGCCGAAGACCACCATGTAGACCATTACCAGCACACTTCCCAGAACGACCAGGGCGGTCGAACCGAACACTGTCAGCAGGTAGACACGGCGCACTGGTGAGCCCAGTTCTGCCGGTTCGTTGGCGTGGCGCTGTATCCGTGACCAGTTGCGCCACCAGACGGTGCCTCCGACTGTGAGGAGCGTGATGACACCCGACATGGGCTCACCGAGGGCTTCGTCCCAACCGTGTGGGTTGGGCATGATCTGGTGGAGGATCACCCCACCCAGCAGGACCCCTATTCCCGCTGTCGCCGCCACCAGGCCCACCCATGAGGCAAGGTGGTCATAGGTGCGCTCGACCTCGCTCCGTCGTTCGTTTTCGGGCAACTCTGACCGGTGGTATGTCCAGACCGCGAGGCCCACGATGCAGACTGTGAGGAACACCGGCGCTGTGTCGAAGTGCTCGGTGGCAGAGTTTCCGTCTTGGTCTGTTAGGAACCAAAGCAGCACCGTGAACATTAAGCCGCTTCCGGCGATCACTGCTGCCCCAAGGCCGCCTAGCACTCCTCCCACCAGTACGAACGCATGCCTAGCCGCGGAATGGCCCGCGACGCGTGCGTTGCGCCACCAGTACCAGAACCAGATAGCCCCAAAGGTGAGCATGGCCGGGGTGGCGTCCCGGGCACCGTCTAGTGCGGAGTCCCATGAAGCAGAGTCGGAGTCGAAGCGGTAATCCGGGATGTAGTCGGGCATTGAACCGTCGTAGGCCCAGTTGAGGAGATGCCCCACTACGAAAGAAAAACTGATGGCTAGGCCAATCACTCCGACAGCCGCTCCAATCAGCACATATAACGGATTGCGGACTATGCCCCTACTTGTCTTTCGTCCTCCAAGCTGCCAATGAAGAAGCCATGTGCAGGACCACACGATCAGGTGTGCGATCCAGTAGTCGTGAAACTCCTCATCGGATATCAGCCATGAGAGAGTGCCGATTGCCGACACGATCAAACCAATCATGGATCCCAACTCACCGGCGGCCACGTAAAGAGACCAGCCAGATGCAGCTTCCTCGGCACTGTCGCTCTCGAACCGGCGCCTAATCCAAATCGCGAGACCCGCCAAGCTGAGCCCCCCAACCAGAACAAACGTCAGCCACAGCGCCGTGGTCTCGGCCCCGCCAGAGGATTCCGGCCCGATCTCGCCGACAACCCTGGCCAGAACACCTGCTACCCCGAAACCGGTGATCCCCACCAGCGCTAAGAGGAATCCAAACTCGATGAACCTCCTGACCATGGTGCCGATGTCTGCTTTGCCTCCAGTTCGCTGGCGCAAGACAGCACCGATTATCAGAGCCCCCACCAACAAGAAGATCAAAGACCCGATCACACGAACCCTCCTCCAGTTGCTCGGACCGACATAGCCTTACACACGATCGGCGGCCACAATGGTCTTGTGGGAAACGGCTCAGCTACTGTTAACCCGTGCGTTGGCTGGCAACCACCGTCATCGTGGCACTCCTTACCGCTGCCTGCGGTGGAGACAGTGGCGGCAGTAAAGGACCCGAAGCGACTGCTGCTGTTTCGGCAACGACTTCATCTGCGCAAGTTGCATCCGCCGCGACGATTGGCAGCAGTGAAGTAGCAGACGGAAAGACTTCCAACACACCAACTTCGGTAGATGGCAGTGCCATCGGACCCGACGAGCCGAGTGGCCGAGACAGCACTCTGCCAGCGGGAGTCTCACCAGACCATCCAGGTAGTGACTCTGATCAGGCTCCCCCTGCTGGCCTGAATACTCAACGTCCCAGTTTGGCTGCTGGCATCACTGCCTTCGATCCCCTGAAACGCTCCCCCGCGGAACAGGTAAATGACCGCGATGTTGTGCCGCTAGCCAGACTGATCACTATCTCTCCTCCGGATGAGTCAGGAATGGTTGCGGTGAGTGGTGCGCCGGGTTCCGTTCCGTTAGGTCAGCCCCAACGTCCATGGGATGCGGTAGCCGTGATCGCCATCGAATGGGGCACCCAGGACTGTGTTGATCGGCGGTCCGATGGCTCCTTTGACGCGCTCCTCGAAGCACCAGCCGGTTCCACGCTCTACGCCATACCCATCGAGCGCGGCCACTGTGTCGGTCAGGGCATCCAGACCGGACCGGCGGCCATTCTCGCCGTTCCGGGTGAGGTCGGGATCCCAGCTGCGCCGGGAGGATTCCACGCCCTCGGAAGGGCTGGTTCAGCGTTGAAGTGGTCTGCTACAGGTTCGCTTCAAGAACCTGGTGGCGTCGAATTCCTAGTTCACCAGGCTCCGGGCGATGAGTGTCTGGTACCGAGAATCTACCTATACCGGCTCTTCGACGCCGAAGGCGGCTACGTGACACAGGTGAATGTAAACGTCCACGGACCGGTCCTTACGCCGACAGGCCTACCCATCGAGTCCAACGAAGGCGTCAACGGGTTCTACGAGGTGCTTGAGTTCGTTGACGCCCCCGACTGCCTGAGGTCAGACCAGAGGTTGACACCAGCCTCCCTGCCGGAATCGTTGGAGACGGGGTGGTACATGCCCCGGGTCATGTTCGGTCTCAGACACCCCGACAATTGGGACGACTTGGACAGTTTGGATAACACTCCACCGGGTGGTGGCTTGGACTTCGAGGGCAACACTGGCTTCGGTTACCTACCCATGTTCAGCGTCGATACCTCCGCCGTGCCTCGACTTCCAGCGACCCTACTCAACGAGGCACCCAGTTGGGGGGCTGCTGGTATCCGGGGCGTGGTCGCTAAGGAGGATGCCAACCGGTTTGCCCTAGGCAGTCGGCGGGCGTTTGCCGGTCCGTTTATCGCTTCTCCGACCGATCCACTGTCTGGACAGTCGGTCCACTACACACTTGAGCCATACCTCCCGACCGTGGGCTACACGGGTTTCGCTGCTCCGATGCCTGAGCCGCTTTTCAGACTCGATACCGACGATCCCGGAAGGTTCAGCATCTCGCTGACCACCCCGGACGGGGTCACCAAGAACCTGGCGCAGGACACCAATGTGGAAATGTTTGTTGCATCAGCTTGGTTCGCCGGGTATCCGGTTGAGTTGCCGTTCTCGGGACCATCTCACACCGTCGGGTTGACTACCAATCTCGATGCCCTCGACATGGAGTTCGAGCAGTTCGGTCTCCACAAAGTCCGACTCGACGGCACACTTCACTCTTCACGCGGTGACGAGTTCGCCGTCGAGGGCTCCTATGACATCTGGGTCGCCGAGCCGCTGGACCTCTCACTCGGTGTGTTCGAGGGCACGCCGCTCGAGGTCGGTGACGCGTGGAACCCGACTGTCATCGTGGAGCCGGGTGTCCCTGCCGGGATCAAGATTGAGATCTCCCACTACCCGGACGGCGACTCCGATCGACTCGAGAAGCACACGATCAACGGAACCGCGAACCGGTTCGGCTATTTCGCTTCCGATCAGGCTTGGCGACCAACTGAACATGGCGAATATCGGGTCGACGTCACAGCCTCCTATCTCGACCCGATCGACGGCACCCTGTGGATGGGAAGCCGTTCCTCGGCATCCATCGTGGCCACCCCTGACACGCCCCTGGTTGCCCACGGTAAACGCAACAGTCAACTGGCCGGGTTGGCGGAAGACCTGGTGTTACGGACATGGTTCTTCAACCGCTCCTTTGAACCACTGTGCGGAGAAGAAGGGTGCGAAGAAATGCCTGAAGAACAGGGCATCGACTATCCGTTTTTCACCGGGGATGTCGTCTGGCTAGTGGACCAGCGTCCAATCCAACCAATTATCACGATCGATGGGCCGAGCAATGTTCTCCAAAACGTGGCACCCCAACTCGAGCCTGAGAACTACTGCTTCCCGCATGGATGTGTCGAAGCGCCAGACACCCACCTCGTCCGGTCTACGATCGAAGGAGGTCACGGCACCCATCAGCGACCCGACAATGTGGACTCCTGGGCCTACTGGTATTCGACCAGCATCCGTCCTGACATCAGCGTCTTCTCCGCTGTCGCTGAGGCATTAGGGGGTGAGCACATTCACTGGTACGGCCACGACACCTACAGTTGCCAGATTGGCTTGACCTGTCGCGACAACTACTTCATGCCACCACAGGGTGGGCGCCGAGGCGCAGGCTCGAAGGGAGACGAGGAAGGTGACGTCAAGTTGTTGTTCGGCGGTGCTGTCCTGAAGACGGCCAACGAACAGCATTTCGTGCCCTACGCGTCGATGGCCGTCATCATCGAAGAGGCCACTCAAACCGAGTCCGGTAGGTGGATCTTCGGGGATGACAAGGGTGGCCGTATCTGTCCCCCTTATCAGGGGGCAGCCGGAGGTGTGGGCACCTGTGGACCACTACTCACTCACCGAGGGCGCCCGGTAGACCTTTTCATTACCCCAACCGGCACCCGGCCCGGCAACGTCCTTGAGCCAGGTGATCTGTTCACCTTCAGCGGCCAGACATGGCCGACCCTTGACGTGGCCGTAGAAGTGACAGTCACCGGTCCCGATGAGAACGTTCGCCAGTTCACCAACCGGGCCAACGGCGTGGGCTACATCGACTCTGAGGGCATGTCGTTCATCGTTGAAGAGTCCGGCGTCTACGAGGTACACGTCTCGGCCATCCAGGATCGTCCCGTTCCATCAACTGGCCTAGCCCCCGATCCACCACTGGTGGCCGACGGTCACACGACCATGGAGATCTACGGCTACGAGGATCCGCTGTCCGCCGTCCTGGGATCACTTGACTCGACCTTCCGCTTCTACGTCGTTGACGAAATCGGAAACTCACCAATCGGTTCCCACACTTCAGTCAACTACGGGGACCCCGACGGATTCTCAATCTACGGCTGGCCCGGAAGTTACGTCGAGAAGATCACGTTCGACTATGAGTTGCCCTCCGGGGCGATCGGGGGCCACTACAGCCTCACTGCTCCAGGCCTCCTCATCGACGAGGGGCCACTCCCAGATTCTGGATTGCTCGTCGTCGAAGTGGACCAAGGTGATCTCTACGACCTTGGCTTCACTGAGATCATCCTTGGAGCAGACACACTGCAACTCTCGATCGCCTACGAGACCAGCGACGGCTGGGAGGCCCAGGTCCTCAACCAACGCGGCTTCTCACCCCTGGGCGGCGGGTAGCCCGGGTCGGTGACGATCAGGGGGGACACACGAACTTTCGCAGTAGCGCCGGCGCTGTTCCTGACGGCCTTTCTGGTGGCGTGCTCAAGTGACCCGGCAGGTGGGGCGTTCGTTCCGTCGCTGACCGTTCCCCCCTCCACAACCACCACTATGGCGACGACCGTCACCGCTGCGGCGATCACGACAGCGGTACGCCCGGCGGTCACCACACCACCCGGCTCAGCCCGCTGGTCATCGACCATCGTGGCCGCCCCAGACGCCTCCCTTCTCTACGTCGCCAATCCCGATTCGGGTTCGGTCACCGCCGTGGGCACCAATGGCCGTGCCCTCTGGGAGGTATCAGTCGGCGACAACCCGACCACCCTCGCACTTGACCCTCCCGGCGACAGGCTGTTCGTAGCCGTCGCAGGTGAGGACCGACTTGTCGAGTTGGATGCCCACACCGGCGAAGAGGCCGCTCGCCTCACCACCCACCGTCAGCCCAGGGGAATCCTGGTCACCCCCGACGGGGGAATGCTCGCCGTGTCGGCGCGGGCCGGGAACGTGATCGACCTTTTCGATACCACGCCTCTGGAGCCCCAGGGCTCTGTCGAGGTGGGGGCGGACCCATGGGGCCTTGCAATGCCGGCGCACGGCGACACCCTGTACGTGACGCACCTGCTCACCGGAGAATTGAGCGTCATTGACCTGACCGACCGAGTTGTCACGACGGTCATCCGGACCGGCCCCGAGAACAACGCCTCGCGCCATGTGGCGCTGCACCCCGACGGCCGACGGGCCTACCTGCCCCTGATGAGGTCACGCACCTCAAATGCCGACCTTGACTTCGAAACAACGATCATGCCCCGGGTGCCGGTGGTGGACCTTGAGAAGGAACGGGTCATCACACGCGAGCTCCTGGGCCTTGATGCCGTCGACCAGCCCGTGAACATGCCGAGCGCGGTGGCATTCTCACCGAACGGATCAACCGCCTATGTGGTCAACGCCGGTAGCAATGACATCTCGGTGATCGACCTTGACCTGGGCTTCGGGGTTGGCCACATCGACGTCGGCACCAACCCACGTGGCATCGTCGTCAGTGCCGACGGATCCACCGCCTACGTGCACAACGGCCTGTCCGGCGACATCTCCGTCGTGGACCTTGCGACCCTGAAGGAAAGCAGCCGGATACACGTGACCAGGAGCCCCCTACCGCCTGACGTCCTGGCCGGCATGATCCTCTTCAACGGGTCCTTCCGGGCCGAGATGGCCCGCGACCAGTGGATCACGTGTGCCAGTTGCCACCTGGATGGCGACATCGACGGCCGCACCTGGCCCTTCGACGACGGCCCCCGCAACACGCCGCCGGTGCGGGGTCTCACAGCCACGTTCCCCTTCCACTGGTCGGGTGACCGGGTGGACCTGTTCGACTTCCAGAAGACCATCATCGACATCCAGGCCGGCACCGGCCTCTCCGACGAGGAGAACGAGCAGTTGGCCGCGTTCCTGGGCTTCAGAGAGGTTCCGCCCAGCCCGTTCCCAGTGGGCGACTCCAGAGGGCAGCAGGTATTCGACAGCGCCGGATGTTCCACATGCCATGCAGGCCCCTCGTTCACCGACGGCCTGCTCCACGATGTCGGAACAGCCCTGGGCCCAGATGAGACCAAGGGGCCGGTGATCGACACACCGACGCTGCTGGGGCTCTACGACACTCCCCCCTACCTACATGACGGAGGTGCCCCCACCCTCAGGGACGTGTTCGAGTCGGCACCTGCCACGAGCCCCCACGGGCTCGTCAGCGACTACAACGAGGCCGAGATCAACGACCTCGTCGCCTACCTGCGGTCACTCCCGCAGGGTTGATGCGTAGCAGTCCTAACTGAGCGGCCCTGGATCCACGATGTCCTCGTGGCCCGGATCGGCACCGGGTTCGAAGCCGTAGTCGTTCTCACCAGTGGTTCCGGCGCTCGCCAGGAACACGATCATTACTATGAATCCCACGAACGGGACGAACGTCACGAGCAGCCACCAGCCGCTGCGGTTGGTGTCGTGTAGGCGCCGGATGCCCACTGCGATGCTCGGAACGAGTGTGCCGAGGACGTAGAGCAGGTAAAGGGCATTTGACAGTTCTCCGAGCACAATGATGAATGCCAGGTGCCAGACAATGAACAGCCAGTACTCCTTGCGGCCGGCACGACCGGCGAAGTCGGTGTACTTCCGCAACGGCCCCAGGAACCACTCAAACGCTGCCATGTCGACTCCTTACCGCCAGTGGCTGTCCGGGCTGAGCGTATCCTTGCGGCATCCGTCAGTCGCTCTACGACCCCAAGAGTGGGGGCGGTGGCAGAGTCGAGGGGGGGTGTTGACTAGGGGTGACGAAAAACTCTAAGCCTGACTCAGGTCAACTTGGGCAACACCTCGGTAGCCAACCGGTGCAGTTGTTCCTCCGCCTCTTCGTACCGACTGCCGGGCATCATCGGGAACAACATCAGGTTCTCCACCCCGAGTAGATCCCGGTACCACTGGATCTGTTCACCCACATCGTCCGCAGTGCCACCTAGACAGAGTTTCTGGTCAATCGACTCTTCCAGAGTGGGGATCAGGCCCGGAACCGCCGGCTTGCCGTCGGAGCCCATGTAACCCCTGCTCCAACCGTACGGGGCGAGAAACTTCCACAGTTCGTCGTGGCCGGGTCGTACCGCCTTGATGGCCTCCTCTTGAGTGTCGGCCACGTGCACGGACAAGACCAGCATCCGTTTCTCCCCGGGTTCAAGGGCCCGGCCGTGGGCCTCCTCGTAGATTTCACCGAACCGGTCCCACCGTTCCTTGGTGAAGGTGGGGTGATTGTTCCAAAATATTCCACCCCAACCCAACTTTGGCACTTGGTCCAGAGTTGGGGGTGACGAGATGGGCTGCCAGGTCTCATAGGGATAGAGGGGCCGGGGAACCAGGGTGAGTTCTTGGACGGTGCCCCCCCGATCGGGGATACCGGGAGGAGGAAAATCGTACACCTCGCCGTGGAAGGAGAACTTCTCATTGCCCAGAGCCAGTTGGATGACCTCCATGGCTTCGCTGAACTGTCGGCGGTTTAACTGGTCGGCCTCATTCCTGTCGGGGTTGTCGAAGCTGCCGATTACGGTGCCTAGGTTTTCGGCCTCTCGGGGGACTGTGCCCCGACCGACCCCGAGAATGGCTCGGCCGCCAGAAATGTTGTGAAGGGTGGCAAAATCCTCTGCGAAGCGAAGAGGGTGCCACTGGGTCACGATGTTGACGGCCACACCGATCCGGATGTGTTCCGTGCGTTCGGCGATGATCGTTCCCGTCATCAGGCCGTTGGGGATCACCTCGTAGCCTTCGTATTGGAAGTGGTGTTCGGCCATCCAAAACGAGTCGTACTTAAGTTCCTCGCAGAGCACCGCGGTGTTGATTATCTGCTCGGTGGCCCGCCACATCTCCTGGTTGGTAGACCGACGGTCGGTGGGTGCTGGCGGACCGGCACCAACATCTTCCATCTCTACTCCGCCCAGCATGAAAACTCCGGTGCGCATAGCACCATGAAATATGACGGTCCTGATCCTGTACTAGGGCCAAAGGTCCTTACCACAAACCACTCCGTGGCAACCGACACCAAGAAGAACCACTGAGACCGCATAGCCTGCGGGTTCACACAAACTTGGAGGTAGTTGAGCTACACGACATGAGTGACCCCTGTGAACACTGGTGGGCCGGGGGAGGATCGAACTCCCTACCAAGCGATTATGAGAACCGAAAAGGGCTTCCCAGCCAGTTCCGGCTAATGCCAGCACAGGTCAGACCCCTGTGTTTGCAAGGGAACTCCGCAGGCGCTCTCCCTGCTCGATCCAGCGTGTCCCCGCTCTTCTCGTGCCGCGTGGAAAGAACGTGGAAAGAATCGCTATGCCTGAGACTGGCCTACCGGGCCCCTTTGGGGAGAGTTTTCTGACAGAGGAGCGGGGTACGGCGTCTGGAGCACCGAAAAAAGGGCGGCCCGGGGTGTGGAGCACCAGGGCGGGCCACCCGGTTGCGGATGATGTCGCGGACCCGAAGGGGCGCAATGATCGCTATTCCGACCGTTCCCAGGATATGACAGCACTATCGCTCAGACCCTTCTGGCAGTTCTGCTCAGCACCACGTCTCCCCGGTTGGGATCAACAGACTCGTTCGTGATCTCCACCGAGCGGACGACGGGCCTGTGCGAGGCGGCCAGGTAGAAGTAGTCATTGACGTCCGCCCTGACGTGAAAGCCCTCGGGCTTATCAGATGCCATACGCGGCCGCCCTCTCCATGGCCTGTTGGTGGTCCAGATCTCAAGCAGTATCCCGGTCTGTTTTCCATACCGAGGGTCAAGGCTCGCTGACGGAGTGATTGTGCAAGAACCCGAATTCTCTGGCTTAAGAGCTGTAACGGGTGTCCTGGGCTTGTGTATGCCTCAAGCCCCAGAACTCCTAGTGTTGGTTTCAGCAAGGCGAGTAATGGGCCACCTAGTCTGGACCAGGTATTTCGTTAAACGACTCACCGGAAGGGGGTTGTCCCGTGAACAATCAGGTTTGGACGGACCTGACGGACCCCTCTGACATTGAACTCGTGCCTCTACTGCCCGAGCGGACCCACAGGATCGCCACTACCGAACTGAAAAGGGTCCGCGCCTTCGAGGAAGAAGCGTTCCCGAGTTTGGAGTCGCATGGAAGCGAGTCCACCGACGATTACCTGTTCGGTGAACTCGCCTACCCGGTTTTTTCTCCGGATGCCGATGACATAGGAACGATCAGCCTCCGGATCGTCATCGACTTCGAAAGACTCATTACGGTCACCCGGACACCTCGGAATCTGCCTGAAGACGTCAAGATGCCCGATCTGAGCGGCCTGCTGGTGCGGGCCCAGGCAAAGGCCTTAGAAAGTGGGTCTTGTTTCTGCTTCCTCATGGAAGAGGTCACACACGAAATCAACCGCCTAGTGGAGATTATCGAGGACCGGTCTGAAATAGTCGAACAACTCCTCAACTACGACGAGAAGCCCCCGACCGATTGCCGCAAGCAACTCGCACGGCTACGCAACCACTTCCTTCAACTCAAAGTGGTGATCCAGCCAACGCTGACGCTGGTCGACGGGATCATCGCCGACGAGATCGACCTCCGCGAGGTTGTCGCTGAAACACAACAGGAACGGGAGTTATTCCCACGCAACACCGAAATCTTTCTCATCGCTGTCCGGAATTCCCTGCGACATGCGCTGCTACATGCCGAGTATTGGCTGGAGAACCTAGACACTCTGCAAGACAACCTGTCTGACTACCTGAACCGGGAGCAGACGAAGGCAGGTAACCGTCTGGCGGCAATGGCATCAATCATGTTGCTTCCAACTTTTATTGTCGGGCTCTACGGAATGAACATCGACTCGACCTACTTCCCAGAGTTCGGTTGGTTAAACGGATACCTGTTCTCATGGAGCGCAATCGCCCTGATCACAGTCATTCAGGTTGCCATCTTCCGGAAGAAGGGATGGATCTTCGGGAAATGAGGTACTTGGTAGGTTCATTGTTTCCAGGTCGCAGCCAACGTGGACCTGAACACCGTCGCGGACCGACTCGGCCACGCGACACCTGCCTTCACGCTCGCCGTCTACGGCCACTCCGACCCCGAACGCGACCGGGCCACAGCGGGCAAGTTGGGTGCGGTCCTGGGACTCTGACTTGACGCTGGCGACTGGCTGTGTGGAAAGAACGTGGAAAGAATCACTTCGCCCGTCTAGGGCTACCCGCCTGAACCCCTGTGAACACTGGTGGGCCGGGGGAGGATCGAACTCCCGACCGAGCGATTATGAGTCGCCTGCTCTAACCACTGAGCTACCGGCCCGCCAGTATTCTGGCAGGCGACCGGCGCTGACCCGACACCTTCCGGTAATCTGTCACCGTCGTTGTGCAGTTTGAACTGAGCCTCATCGTGGCCCTCGGGGATGTTCAGACACGGGTCGTCGTTGCCGAGGGAGTCGGGCAGGTCGTTGCTCGACAGGGCCTTGATTGAACGCGACTCCTTGCCGGCGTGAGCCGACGTGAGATGATCCCACGCAGGGTCAGGCAGGCGAGGGCCCCGTTCAATCCCGGAAGAAGGAGACCCTGACGAGGCCCTGACCACACAGAGGGCCGGCCCTATAAGGACCGACCCAACCTGTGTCCAGTGGCTCCGGGGGTGGGGCTCGAACCCACGACCTGCGGATTAACAGTCCGACGCTCTGCCAGCTGAGCTACCCCGGATAGCGAGGGGCAGGATACCAGCGGGCCCGCCCTGCCATCGGCCCCACGAAGCGATGGCTCAGTTGTAGTCAAGGTAGTCACGCAGCTTGGAAGACCGCAGCGGATGGCGCAGCTTGGCCATGGTGCGTGCCTCTATCTGGCGCACCCGTTCCCTCGTTACCCCGAAGTGCTGACCAACGTCTTCAAGAGTTCGTGGCTGGCCGTCGTCGAGGCCGAACCGCATACGGACGACCTTCCTTTCGCGGTCGTCCAGTTCGTCCAGTGCCTCGAGGACCGCGTAGCCCAGCATCAGCCTGGTGGCCGCATCGGCGGGCATCTCTGCATCCAGGTCGGGCAGGAGATCAGCGAGGCTTGAATCGTGCTCCTCGCCGAGCGGTGAGTCCAGGGACAGGGGGTTGTCCTGATCGCGGGCCAGCTTCAGGAGTTCCTCCACCCTGTCGTCGGTGACCACCGCCCTGTCGGCGATCTCCTCGGTGGTGGGCTGGCGCTCTAGTTCCTGGGACAGGTCCCTCTGCGCTCGGAGGACACGGTTCATGGCGTCGACCATGTGGACCGGAATGCGGATGGTCCGTGACTGGTCGGCTATCGCACGTGTAATGGCCTGTCGGATCCACCAGGTGGCGTAGGTGGAGAACTTGAACCCCTTTGTTGCGTCGAACTTCTCGACGGCACGCATCAGGCCCAGGTTTCCCTCCTGGAAGAGGTCCAGCAGCGGCAGGCCCCGACCCTTGTACCTCTTGGCAACGGACACGACCAGGCGCAAGTTGGCCCGTGTAAGGCGGTCACGGGCCATTTCGCCGTTTCGTTGCCGACGCCGCAGCCGAACAAGGTCAAGGCGTTCCAGGCCTTTGAGTCTGCCCGAGACCGCCAGGTCGGCCATCTTCACCTCAGCCTCGGCCCCATCCAGGATGGCTGCAGCCAACTCGACCTCGTCACCGGCAGTGAGGAGAGCCACCTTTCCGATTTCGCGCAGGTAGATGCGAGTGGAGTCACCACCGGTGCCCTGGTCGATACGACCGGTGCTGTCCAGGTGGGCCCTGAGCGACGGAAAGCGCGCCCGGCTGAGGCGCACCACCTCGGCATCGCTGTCATCCTCGACGATTACGGTCTCGTCGAACTCGATTCCCTCAGCCTCGAGGGCGCTCCTGATACCGAGGATCAGGTCAGGCGTCAACTCGGCATCACGAACGACGTCAATGATCTCGTCCAGGCTAAGGATGCCCTTGGCTCTGCCGTGGCGGAGCAGGCGGGCAAACTCGAACTCCGATACCCCCGTCCACCTGTGTGGCGTGGGGGCGGCCTCAGGCATCGGACCTCCCCTCCCGATAGTCGACAAGCCACCGTAGCAACGGTTCCAGGGTGGAAATGTCCGAGCCCGGTTCACGCAGTTCCATCACCTGGGTTCTGAGATATGAGATGGCGGGCTGGTAGGTGGCAAGGTCTCCGTCTCGGCGTGAAATGGCCTCCAACTCGACAGCCAGGCGGCCAGCCGCCAGAGAAAGGAGCCGGCTCAGGACGCCGACCACCTGGTCGTCGCCTGCATCCTCAACCGCCAGGCGCCCCAGCAGGGCAGCAGCCGCTTCATCGTCTGGTTCGACATTCAGGGCCGACACGGCAGCGTGCATCTCACCATGGCTACTCAAGGAGCGGTAGACGGCCAGCGATGTCGGATCGGCGAACAAGACGTCGGACAGGTGTCCGGCGATTTCGTCAGGTCGGTGCGCCAGCAGCCGTAGAGCTTGGGTCTCAGGGGTCAACCTTCCAACCTGTCGAGGCGGACCCGGCCGGGTTGCGGAGGCGTTACGCCTTGACGGCTTCCTCGCACCTTTCCGGCCTGTCGAGGCCTTCCCCTCGAGCATCCTCAGACGAAGGTGATCAACGTCGAGGAGACAGCGGTCGGCGATGCCCACCAGGTACTGGTCTCGGACCAGCGAGTTGGGGTGTTGGCCAACCAGCGCAGCAGCCCCCTCGGCTGCGTGGGCACGACCTTCGGCGGTATCCATGTCTCCCCTGCCCAGAACCCTGTCGATGCGGAACTCCAGGAACGGTCGTGCCTGCTCCACAGCCCGGCGGAGCCCCTCGGGATCGGTGCGAAAAAGGTCTCCGGGGTCGGCATCGACTGGCAAGTCTGCGACAGCGAACTGCAGACCGAACTCCTCCTCCCACTCGTAGACCCGCTCGGCTGCCGACTGGCCGGCTCCGTCAGCGTCAAAGGCCAGGACCACCCGAGGAGCGAACCGGGCAAGCTTGCGGGCGTGATCAGGCGTCATCGCCGTGCCACAGGTGGCTACGGCTCGTTCAAGGCCGGCTAGGTGGAAGCCGATCACGTCTGTGTAGCCCTCGCATACGACGATCTCGTCGGTGCGACCGGCCTCTGTCTTTGCCCAGTTCAGCCCATAGAGGACACGACTCTTGGAGTAGGTCTCAGCGGCATCTGAGGTGTTCTTGTACTTGGGGCCCTCACCGTCGGGCAGCTTGCGGCCTCCAAATCCGACCGGGTTGTCCCTCTCGTCAAGGATCGGAAACATGATTCGGGCCCGAAAGGCGTCGTACTGCCCACCTCGCCTGTTGATGCCGCCCAGGCCCGATGCCTTCAGGTCGGAATCGGAGAGCTTCAGGTGGCCGGCCAGCTGAGACCAGTCGTCGGGGGCCCATCCAATGGAGAAGCGCCTCGCCACTTCACCGTCGAAACCTCGTGACTTGAGGTACTCGCGGGCCGATCTGGCGCCAGGGTCGTTTAGGAGCAGGTCGTGGTAGAAGGCCACGGCCTTACCGATCGCCTCGGTCAGGTGCTTGCGGCGACTGTGGGCCTTGCCTTCGTTTAGGTCCGTGTAACGCAGCGTTATGCCCGCACGACCAGCCAGGTATTCGACCGCACCGGCGAAGTCAAGGCTCTCCATCTCCCTGACGAAGTCGATGGCATCACCGCTGACCTGGCAGCCGAAACAGTAGTAGACGCCCTTTTCCTGGTTGACTGAGAACGACGGTGACTTCTCACCGTGGAACGGACACAGACCCATCCACTGGCGGCCGCTCTTCTTGAGTTGCGTGTGCTGGGTGATGAGGCGGACCATGTCGGTCTCTTCACGGACCCTGACCACGTCCTCGTCCACGATTCCCATCGCCGGAACCTATCAGTGGCCCCGATCAGGAGACCGGGTGGGCCCGACCACCTCCTCGCTAGCCTCCAGAGCAGGCGGGAAACCCGCCTCCGCCCCGACAAGAAGGACCTCCGACAACCATGGCCACCTCCGCTAGCACCCCAATCGAGTTGGTCAACCGTGTCTACTCCACACTCGATGAGCGAGTGGGCGTCGCCCGGAGGCGCTTGGACAGGCCTGTGACTCTCGCCGAGAAGATCCTCGTGAACCACCTCGACGACCCTGAGGTTGCGGGCCTGGAGCGTGGCGGCACATACGTCGACCTGCGACCCGACCGTGTGGCCATGCAGGACGCAACTGCCCAAATGGCGTGGTTGCAGTTCATGACTGCCGGCCTCCACAAGGTCCAGGTTCCAACCACCACCCACTGCGACCACCTCATCTCTGCCCGGCTTGAAGCCGCCCAAGACCTTCTGGTGGCCATCGACGACAACGCCGAGGTGTACGACTTCCTGGAGTCGGTCTGTGCCCGCTACGGAGCCGGTTTCTGGAAACCCGGTTCGGGAATCATCCACCAGGTGGTCCTCGAGCAGTACGCCTTTCCCGGCGGGATGATGATCGGTACCGACAGCCACACCCCCAACGCCGGTGGCCTCGGCATGGTCGCCATCGGCGTCGGTGGCGCCGATGCGGTCGATGTGATGACAGGCAACCCTTGGAACGTGAAGTGGCCAAAGCTCATCGGCGTCAACCTGACCGGCGAGTTGAACGGCTGGGCGGCCCCCAAGGACATCATCTTGAAGGTCGCCGACATCCTCACCGTCAAGGGCGGCACGGGTGCCATTGTCGAGTATTTCGGTGAAGGGGCTCGCAGTCTCTCAGCCACCGGCAAGGCGACGATCTGCAACATGGGTGCTGAGATCGGTGCCACCACCTCGCTCTTCGCCTATGACGAAGCCATCGCCCGCTACCTCAAGGCAACGGGCCGCGAGGCCCTCGCAGACGCTGCCGATGCCTTTACCGCTCACCTGCGTGCCGACGATGAGGTCGAGGCCGACCCCACCGCGTACTTCGACGAGGTCATCCACATCGACCTGTCCACCCTCTCACCGCACATCAACGGCCCCCACACACCGGACCTCTCACGGCCAGTCGCCGACCTCGGCGCAGAGGCCAACGCAAACGGCTGGCCCCTCGAGGTGAGTGCCGGCCTTATCGGGTCATGCACCAACTCCAGCTACGAGGACATGACCCGGGCTGCTGGCATCGCCCGCGACGCTGTCGCCAAGGGCCTCACTGCCAAGGCACCGCTTCTCATCACCCCCGGCTCAGAACAGGTCAGGGCCACCATCGAGCGCGACGGCCTGCTGGCCGACTTCGAGGCCCTAGGGGCGACGGTGCTTGCCAACGCCTGTGGCCCGTGCATCGGACAATGGGACCGCCAGGACCTCGACGACGGGGTGCCCAACTCCATCGTCACCAGTTACAACCGCAACTTCCCCAAGCGCAACGACGGCTACTCCACCACCCACGCCTTCGTAACCTCACCGGAGACCGTCATCGCCCTCACGCTTGCCGGCCGCCTCGACTTCGACCCCGCCAACGACACCCTCGTCAACAATGCAGGCGAAGAAGTTCGGCTCTCAGTGGGTGCCGGCGAGGAGTTGCCGGCAGATGGTTTTGACCTCGGCCTGCCCACGTTTCTCGCACCGCCCGACGATGGCAGCGGCGTGGCCGTGACCGTGTCGCCCGACAGCGACCGCATCCAGGTCCTCTCCCCCTTCCCCGCCTGGGACTGCGAGGACTTCACCGACCTGGCGGTACTCGTCAAGGCGCAGGGCAAGTGCACCACCGACCACATATCAATGGCCGGCCCCTGGTTGCGCTACCGCGGACACCTCGAAAACATCTCAGGCAACCTGTACATGGGAGTCGTCAACGCATTCACAGGCGAGGTCGGCACAGGCCTCGACCTCACCGACGGTGAGACCCGCACCTACCCCGAGATCGCCAGGCGCTACCACGAGGCCGCCATCCCATGGGTTGCCATCGGCGACGAGAACATGGGTGAGGGGTCGTCGCGTGAACACGCCGCCATGGAGCCACGCTTCCGGGGTGCCCTTGCGGTCATGGCCCGCTCCTTTGCACGCATCCACGAGACAAACCTGAAAAAGCAGGGAGTGCTGGCGCTCACGTTCGCAGACCCGGCCGACTACGACCTCATCGGCGAGCACGACCGCATCTCCGTCACAGGAATCGCCAGCCTTGCACCAGGCGCCACCGTCAGCGTGGTCATCTCACACCAGGACGGCACAGGCACCCACATCGAGACCAACCACACTATGTCCACCGACCAGGTCGAGTGGTTCCGGGCCGGCAGCGCCCTCAACCTCATAAGACACCAGACCCGCCACCCGGAAGCAAGCAGTTCCGGCTAGACACTCCTGAGGCGGTAGCCGCGGTTCCGGGCCTCGGCGAGGGTGTCGGGCCCGAAGCAGATGAAGGTCTCAGCCGACATCAACTCGTCGAGTACCACCGCCATTGCCTCCTCGTCGGCGACCTCGTCCAGGTCATAGACCTGCTGGGTCCTCTTGTCGCCGAGGAAACGGTTCTCAGAAAAGGCCGAAGGTCTGTCCATGAGTGCCGAGGCTAGCGACGTCCGGTGCCCCGAACGCGACGGAGGGCGTGCCAAAGCACACCCTCGCGCCACAGAAATATCCTGGTATTCCCGGATCCGATCTTTCACGCCGACGGGGACCAGTGTCGACGATCGGTGTCCGGGGGTGGTCGGCGTATTCTCGCCGGGTGGTCCAGCGCCGCCTAGCGGCCTCCCACCTCCGAAGTCCCACAAGATCTGCTACTAATCTGGACCACCTCCCTTCTTCGGTAACCAGACCCTACGCCTTCAGGGACCACCGGTGCACGCATCCACCGGTCACCAATCGAGGTGCCTATCCACGTAGGTCCATCTGGAGGGTTCCGGCCTCGACCGCGAGGCGATCGGCTTCGTCGTTCCACCTGTCATCCGAGTGGCCCTTGACCCACTCGAAGGTCACGTCACCACGATCCCGGTAGAGGGCGATAAGCGGTTCCCAAATGTCGCGATTGGCTACATCCTTGCGCTGACTATTCTTCCAACCACGCTGCAACCAGCCTTCCCACCATCGGTCCCTGAAGCAGTGAACCACGTAGGTCGAGTCGCTCACGACGTGCAACGGACCGTCAAAGGCCCTCATCGCCTCAAGCGTCGCTCTCAGCTCCATGCGCTGATTCGTGGTGGCCGGATCAAAACCTGCCGCATACGGTCCGTCGGGAACCACCCAGGCCCACCCGCCGGGTCCCGGGTTCCCCGAACAGGCACCATCGGTGTACACGGTCGTCGTCTGATGGGGCATCGGCGGCGACCCTAACCGGGTCGATACCACCATTTGTTGACCTGTCATGGTGCGGGACCGGGCGGACGCTGGCATGATCACTGATGTGATCGACGGCTTCACCCACCAACTACCCGACGGCGATCCCGAGGAGACCCGCGAGTGGATCGACTCCTTTGACGCCCTCGTAGGCCGGGCCGGACGCTCCAGGGCGCGCTTCATGCTGGCCAGCCTGATGGAACGGGCCGGAGAGCTGAACGTCGGCAGTGCTCCTCCCACCTGGACGCCGTACGTGAACACCATCGCCACAGGTGACCAACCGTGGTTTCCCGGCGACGAACACATCGAACGCCGCATACGCGCCTTCATCCGCTGGAACGCTGCTGCCATGGTCATCAATGCCAACAAGACATCTGACGGCATAGGCGGGCACCTCTCCACCTTCGCCTCGTCAGCGTCGCTCTACGAGGTGGGGTTCAACTGGTTCTTCCAGGGCAAGGACGACGGACAACCCGGCGACCACGTCTACTTCCAGGGCCACGCTGCACCGGGCGTCTACGCCCGCGCATACCTGGAGCGGCGACTCGAGGATCACCACCTCGACAGGTTCCGCATGGAGATCTCAGGGGGGGGCCTGTCGAGCTATCCCCATCCACGCCTGATGCCCGACTTCTGGGAGTACCCGACGGTGTCGATGGGCCTCGGACCCATCAACTCCATCTACCACGCACGCTTCAACAAGTACCTCGAGCATCGCCAGATAGACGACACCTCCAGTTCGCGTGTCTTTTGCTTCCTGGGCGACGGTGAGTGCGACGAGCCAGAGACCCTTGGCGCAATCTCGCTTGCCGGCCGTTCGGGCCTCGGCAACCTGATCTGGTTGGTCAACTGCAACCTACAACGCCTTGACGGCCCTGTCCGCGGTAACGGCCAGATCATCCAGGAACTCGAGGGAGTGTTCCGTGGCGCCGGCTGGAACGTGATCAAGGTCATCTGGGGTTCCGCCTGGGACGAACTAATCCACAGGGACCTCGACGGCGTACTGCTCAACAAGTTCAACACCACTGTCGACGGCGAGTACCAGCGCCTCGCCGTCGAGGGAGGCGACTACGTCCGCGAGCACTTCTTCGGGCCCGACCCACGACTGCGAGCCATTGTCGACCACCTCAGCGACGACGAGTTGTTCGACCTCCCCCGTGGCGGCCATGACTACCAGAAGCTCTACGCCGCCTACCGGGCAGCCACCGAGGAGAATGACGCCCCCACGGTGATCCTTGCCAAGACCATCAAGGGGTGGACCCTCGGCGAGGGCTTCGAGGCCCGTAATGCCACCCACCAGATCAAGAAGATGACCTCGTCACAGATCCTCGACCTGCGCGAACGCCTGCACCTTGAAGAGGAGATTCCAGAGTCGTCCCTCCAGGGGGACAGGGCCCCCTACTTCCGACCCTCTGAGGACAGCCCCGAGTTCGAGTACATGATGCAGCGGAGGCGGGCCCTCGGAGGCTCCGTGCCGAAGCGACGGATTCGAAGCAGGCGTCCGGCCACCCTCCCCGACCCATCGGTCTTCCTGGGCCTCTCAAAGGGTTCTGAAGGCCGTGAGGTGTCAACCACAATGGCCCTCACCGGCCTGCTCCGGGACCTCCTTCGCGACGACTCCTTTGGTCCAAGGGTGGTTCCCATTGTCCCCGACGAGGCGCGCAGCTTCGGCATGGACTCCCTGTTCCGGGAGTTCGGCATATACGCGCCCTTCGGCCAACTCTACGAACCGATCGACCACGAGTTGCTGCTCTCCTACAGCGAGGACACCGACGGGCAACTCCTCGAAGAGGGCATCACCGAAGCTGGCTCGCTCTCCAGCTTCATCGCCGCCGGCACCAGCTACGCCAACCTGGGCGTGCCGATGGTCCCGTTCTTCACCTTCTACTCCATGTTCGGCTTCCAACGGGTCGGCGACCTCATCTGGTCAGCCGCCGACTCCAGAGCCCGGGGATTTCTCATGGGTGCCACGGCTGGTCGCACAACCCTCGCCGGAGAGGGCCTCCAGCACCTCGACGGCCACAGTCATGTGCTGTCCTCAACGGTCCCTGCGTGCCAGTCATACGACCCTGCGTTCGCCTACGAGTTGGCTGCCATCGTCGACGACGGCCTTGAGCGCATGTACGGCAGCGATGACCCCGAGGCCAACGAGGACATCTTCTACTACGTGACCGTCTACAACCAGCCCCACGTCATGCCACCCCGCCCAGACCATGTCACCCCAGCCGACATCGTCGCCGGCCTCTACAAAATGACCGATGCGTCGGAGCGGCCGCTTTCAGCGACGCTGCTGTTCTCCGGACCCGCCCACCTGGCAGCCTTCGAAGCCGCCGAGGAACTGGCTGACCGCTGGGGCGTCGGCGTCGACCTCTGGAGCGCAACCTCATACAAGCTGCTGCGCGAGGAGGCCCTCGAAACCGAACGCCACAACCGCCTCCACCCTGAGGATGACCGGGTTGAGCCGCTGGTGGCGAGGTTGCTGGCCGACGGCGAGGGACCGGTTGTGGCAGTTACGGACTTCATGAAGGCTGTCCCCGACCAGGTTGCCCGGTGGGTGCCGAGGCCGTTCCATGTTCTGGGAACCGATGGCTTCGGGCGAAGCGACACACGCGAGGCACTGCGTCGCTTCTTCGAGGTCGATACCGGCCACGTCGTGGTAGCCGTGCTGTCTGCTCTCGCGGAGACGGGAGTCGTCGAACCGTCGATTGTCGCCGAGGCGATCGCCCTGCACGGAATCGACGTCGACCTACCTGATCCCGGTAGGCACGATTCAGTACCGGCAACGGGCCGCGGCATCGGCCATTCCAAGAAGTAGGTTCCGGCGGTGCCTGGAACCCTCGCAGTAACCGGTGACGCCGATGCCGATGCTCTCATCAACTCTGATCCGCTGGCACTCCTTATAGGCATGCTCCTCGACCAGCAGGTCCCTATGGAGTGGGCGTTCCGGGGGCCCGCGACCCTTCTCGAACGGCTCGGCTCACTTGACGCCGTAGCAATCGCCGAAATGGAGCCAGACCTTCTTGACATCGAGTGTCGGACCAAGCCTGCCGTGCACCGGTACCCCAGTTCGATGGCCAAACGCATCCAGGCCCTGTGCCAGCACATAGTCGACAACTACGACGGCGACGCCAGCCTGCTCTGGGGCAGTGCCACCTCGGGAGCCGATCTGAAGCAGCGCCTTGTCTCGCTGCCGGGCTACGGAGACGAGAAGGCCATGATCTTCACCGCAATCCTGGCCAAGCGCATGGGTGTGGCACCCGCCGGCTGGCAGGATGCCGCTGGCCCATTCTCAGACAACACCCCCCGCTCGGTTGCAGATATCGACGGCCCTGAGGCACTTGCAACGGTAAGGGAGTGGAAGAAGGCCCAGAAGGCTGTCGGAAAGTCCAAACAGCAGTAGCCGGCCGGAGGCTTCAGAGCCGGGCGGTGCCGTCAGACATCGCCTGCCTGAACCAGTCGTATGTGGTGGCCAGACCATCCTCCAACGGTATAGAAGCGGTCCAGCCCAGTTCGGTGAGCCTCGACACGTCTAACACCTTGCGAGGCATTCCATCCGGTTTGGTGGTATCAAAGGCCAGGTCGGCCCCAGGGTGTACGAGGTCACGGACCATTTCGGCCAGCTCGCGTATCGAGATGTCCTCGCCGGTGCCGACGTTGAGGTGCCCCGCGTCCGAGTAGTTGTCCATGATGTGCAGACATGCGTTGGCTAGGTCGTCAACGTGCAGGAACTCCCTTCGGGCTGAGCCGGTCCCCCAGATCTCGACCTCTCCCACCCCTGCACGGTGGGCCTCGTGGAACCGACGCATGAGAGCCGGCAACACGTGTCCACCCTCCAGGTCGAAGTTATCGCCCGGGCCGTAGAGGTTGGTGGGCATGGCCGAGACGAAGTCGTCGCCGTACTGGCTCCTATAGCCCTCGCATAGTTTGATTCCAGCGATCTTGGCGAGGGCGTAGCCCTCGTTGGTCGGCTCCAGTGGCCCGCCCAACAACGCCTCTTCCACGATGGGCTGTTCGGCCAGGCGCGGGTAGATGCACGAACTCCCCAGGTAGAGGAGCTTCTGTACCCCGACAAGGTGGCTTGCGTGAACCACGGTGCCGTGGATCATCAGGTTGTCGTAGAGGAACTCGGCCGGTCGTGTGCGGTTGGCCATGATGCCACCGACTGTTCCTGCGACCAGGAATACGTAGCGGGGCTCCTCAGTCCTGAACCAGGCCTCAACAGCCGCCTGGTCGCGGAGGTCCAGGTCCTCCCTGTCGACGGTCCGCATATCGGTGAAACCTGCATCGGCCAGGCGTCGCATAATCCCCGACCCGACCAGTCCCCGGTGTCCGGCCACGAAGACGGGTGCGTCACGGTCAATCATGCCCCGACGCTACCCGTCGCCAACTGGGCCGGCAGTTCCCCCAATGGCACCCACCTCGGCCATGTAGACACCCAGCAGGTCTGCCACAACCGCTACCGACACAGAATCAAGTGGTTCGGGTTCCTCCATACCACGGGCCACGAGGACCTCGAGGGCATCATCCAGGCGGGCAACGACCCTGTCGGTGCCTTCGTCGATGGCGGCTTCGCCGAGTTCCTGTCCGTGCCTGGTGGCGAGGCCCACCGATCCGAAGTAGTCCAGGTACCAACCCACGATGACCACCACGTCTGAGCGGCTCAACTGCCGGGCAGCCTCGTCGGGTAGGCGCTCGGCGAGCCAGTCCACGACATCGTCCACCTCGAACACGGCGGGCTGCACGGTTGCCTCCAGCCGCCCCAGCGCCGATCCGACCGCCACGAAACCCACGGCCAAGACGACGAGCACGCCGACGACGATGAAGATCCAGGTCACCGCCTGATCATGCCAGCCCCATTCCCGCTACAGGCGGCTGAAGGCAGAAACCTGTGGTCAGTCGCTCAAATGCCGATGCGCTGCGCAAGCAGCTCGCGATGGTAGGTGGGGTCGCCGAACAACAACTCAGAGCTCTTGGCACGCTTGAAGTAGAGGTGCGCCGAGTGCTCCCAGGTAAAGCCGATACCCCCGTGGATCTGGATGTTCTCAGCGGTCGTGTGGAAGTAGGCCTCAGAGCAGTAGGCCTTTGCGAGCGAGGCGACCGAGGGCAGTTCGTCGTTCAGCTCGGCGGCACACCATGCCGCGTAGTAGGCAGCCGACTTTGCCGACTCCACCTCGAGGAGCATGTCGGCGCACTTGTGCTTGATGGCCTGGAAACTTCCGATTGGGCGCCCGAACTGCACTCGGTCCTTGGCGTACTGCACAGCCGTGTCCAGACATATCTGGGCGCCGCCTACCTGTTCGGCAGCCAGGGCCACTGCAGCCAGGTCGAGGACCCTCTCCAACACCCCCCATCCTCCACCGTCGGTGCCGATGAGGGTTGCGGTGACGTTGTCGAAGTCGAGGCGCGCCTGTTTGCGTGTCGTGTCCATGGTCGCCAGGGCCGTTCGGCTGAGACCGGAGGCATCCGCGTCGACGCTGAAGATCGACACGCCGGCACCGGTGCGGGCAGCCACCAACACAAGGTTGGCGACGTGGCCGTCGAGTACGTACATCTTGGTTCCCGTGAGGCTCCATGAGTCGCCGTCGGCGACCGCAGTCATCTCTATTCCATCCTCGCCCCAACGGCCACTCTCCTCGGTAAACGCCAGGGTGGCGATGGTTTCGCCGCTGGCGATGCCGGGAAGCAAGTCGGCTGCAGCAACGTCGTCGCCGGAGTGGATGAGGGTGTTCGCAGCCAGAACGACCGTGGAAAAGAACGGGGCGCACAGCAGGGCCCGACCCATCTCCTCGAGCACGACTGACAGCTCCACGTAGCCAAAGCCCTGGCCACCGTACTCCTCAGGAATGATGAGGCTCTGAAGGCCCAACTGTTCGGCCATCATCGACCACGTGTCCGGGTCGTAGCCGTCCTCGGTCTCCATGAGTTCCCTGACAGTGGTCTCAGGGGAGTAGTTCTCGAGGAACTGACGCACGAATTCGCGCAGCTGCTCCTGTTCCTCACTGAATGCGAAGTTCACCCGACGGTCTCCTTGGTCATGGGATCCACCAACGGTGATGTTCTACCAGCCGACCCGCTCGACGGCCACATCCGGCAAGGTGTCACAGCCACCCTCTCGATCGGCCACAATGACCCCATGAGCGACACCCTTCACTACAGCGACACGCAGGCCGAGATCCACAAACTGGTTGTAGGCCCCTATGAGAACAATGTGTTCGTACTTCGATGCCGCCAGACAGGCGAGTCGGTTCTTCTGGATGCCGCCAACGAGCACGAGAAGTTGCTTGAGCTCTGTCGGGCGCTTGATGTCCGGACCGTTCTGGAAACACACGGCCACTGGGATCACATCCAGGCGGTACCGGCTGTCCGTGACGCCGGCTATCAGGTCGGGGTGACCGCTGCCGACGCGGCAATGCTCCCCAGCTACGACTACCTGCTCGAAGATGAAACCGTCATCAGGGTGGGCCGCCTGTCCCTGCACACAATCTGCACTCCTGGGCACACTCCCGGTTCGATCTGCTTCAGGATTGAGGGCTCTCCGGTCGTATTCTCAGGCGACACCCTCTTTCCGGGCGGACCGGGGGCCACGACCTTCGAGGGTGGTGACTTCGACTCGATCATCGAGTCGATCGACCGCAGGCTCTTCGCCGCCCTCGCCCCCGACACCATCGTCATGCCAGGCCACGGCGATGACACCAGCATCGGCGCCGAGTCGCCAAACCTTGACGAGTGGGTGAACCGGGGCTGGTAGCCGATGACCCACCACGACCATTACTCCTACGGGCATAGGGATAATCAAACAGGGTCGTAGGCTTGTCACCATGAGTGCCGGGCCCGACGCCGCTCCCCTGTTCGAGATATCGGACCTCCACGCCTCAACCACCGATGGCGCCCCGATCCTGCGTGGCATCGACCTCGTGGTTGACAGAGGCGAGGCCCACGCCATCATGGGACCCAACGGCTCAGGCAAGTCCACCCTCGCCTCTGTGCTCCTCGGCAGTCCCGAGTACCTGGTTACCGGCGGTTCGGCCCGCTTCCGTGGCGATGACATCACCGACTGGTCAACCGACGTCCGAGGCAAGGCAGGCATCTTCCTGGCCTTCCAGTATCCGCTCGAGATCGCCGGCGTATCGGTCATCAACTTCCTCCGTCAGGCCCTCTCAGCACGTAAGGGCATCGACCTCTCGGTACTCGAGTTGAGGCTGGCGATAATGGACTGGATGGACCGCCTCGGCATGGACCCGGCATTCGCCGACCGCTACGTCAACGAGGGCTTTTCCGGCGGCGAGAAGAAGCGCAACGAGATCCTCCAGATGGCCATCCTTGAACCCGAGGTTGCAATCCTCGACGAGACCGACTCCGGGCTCGACATCGACGCCCTCGAGGTGGTCGCCAACGGCGTCGCCGAGGTCCGAAGGGAGCGCTCTGATCTGGGCGTGGTGGCAATCACCCACTACCAACGGCTGCTTCGACACCTGGAACCCGATGTCGTCCACATCCTCGTCGATGGCCGAATCGTCGCAGAAGGTGGCATGGAGATTGCCGAGAGCCTTGAACGCGACGGCTACGAGGCCTTCCGATGACAGTTCCAGCTGACAACACCGAAACCCCCCTCGACGTGGCTGCGATCAAGGCTGACTTTCCGCTGCTCAACCGTCAGGTGAACGGTCACCAGATCGTGTACCTGGACTCCGGCGCCACCTCCCAGAAGCCACGCCAGGTCATCGACACCCTCGACCGGTACTACGAGGAAATCAACGCCAACGTCCACCGGGGCGCCTACCACATTGCCGAGCAGGCCACCTCTGCCACCGAGGAGGCACGGGCACACCTTCAGTGCTTCATCGGCGCACCATCGCCCAGGGAGGTCATCTTCACCAAGAACGCCACCGAGGCCATCAACCTGGTCGCCTACTCGTGGGGGCGGGCAAACCTGAACGAGGGCGATTCCATCCTCATCACGGCATTGGAACACCACGCCAACATCGTTCCCTGGCAGCAGTTGGCCGCTGAACGGGGCATCGAGATCCGCTGGCTGCCCCTCACCGACGACGGCCGCCTCGACCTGGCCGACCTGGAACAGATGCTCGACGGGGTGAGCCTCTTCGCCTTCTCAGCCGCATCGAACGTGCTCGGCACACTCACACCGGTACGCCGCCTGGCCGACGCCGCACATGCAGCGGGTGCCCTCTGCCTGGTCGATGCCAGCCAGGCGGTACCGCACCTGCCGACCGACGTGACCGCGTGGGACTGTGACTTCATGGTGTTCACCGGCCACAAGATGTGCGGGCCCACGGGCATCGGTGTGCTGTGGGGCCGTGCAGAACTGCTGGACGCGATGCCGCCATTCCTCGGGGGTGGCGAAATGATCCTGAACGTCACCAGAGAGGGCTTCATTCCCAACGAGTTGCCATGGAAGTTCGAGGCTGGAACCCCGCCGATCGCCGAGATCATCGGCCTCGGCGCTGCCGTCTCCTACCTCGAAGCCATCGGAATGGACGCTGTTCGGGCCCATGAGGTTGCGCTCACCGACTACGCGCTTCGCACCCTCAACGAACGTCACGGCGACGACCTTGCCATCCACGGTCCAGCCGACACTGATGAGCGGGGTGGGGTCCTGTCCATCTGCTACCGCGACGTCCACCCGCACGACCTCAGCCAGGTCCTTGACCAGCGAGGCATCTGTGTGAGGGCAGGCCACCACTGCGCCAAGCCCCTCATGAAACTGCTCGGAGTGGGTGCAACAGCGCGGGCATCTATCTACATATACAACGACGAATCCGACGTGGACCTACTCTCTGATGTGCTCGCCGAAGCCGGCGAGTTCTTCTCCCACCAACCGGCCTGACCCCCACCCGACCCTGGAGCACAAACGTGGCAGGACTAGAAGACCTCTACCGCGAGATAATCCTCGACCACTACCGCAATCCTCGGAATCGTGGCGAGTTGGAGACTCCACCGGCCCACATGGCCGAGGGCTTCAACCCCCTGTGTGGTGACGAGGTCCAGGTCTTCCTGCACGTTGACGACGACACGATCTGTGATGTGAGCATTTCAGGTCAGGGCTGTTCGATCAGCCAGTCGTCTGCTTCCATGATGACCACGGCGGTACTCGGAAAGACCGTCGACGAGGCCCGGCAGGTGATCAGGGCATTCAAGGCGATGATGTCTATCCACGGCGATGACCTCGACGGGTCCGACCACGATCCATCCAACGAGACGGTGGGGTCAGGCGTCAGCCTTGGCGACCTTGAGGCCCTTCGAGGCGTGGTGAAGTTCCCTGTACGCATCAAGTGCGCCACCCTCGCATGGAACACGCTCGACCAGGGCCTCAGCGAGGCAGCCGGCTGAGGTCAGGCCAGGGGGTCGGCGAACGGGTCGGGCCCCAGGCTCAGCTCTACTGCCACTTCGGGAGCGTCGGCAGCCTCTCCGAGAATGCCCGTATAGCCCTCAGCCTCAAGCCGTTCGGCCAACTCCGGCCCCCCGGAGGCGTGAATCCGTCCGTGCGAGAGAACATGCACGCGATCCGGTTGGAGCACCTCCAGCAAGCGACTGAAGTGCGTGATCACGAGTACGCCCAGCCCGGTCTCATTCGTGGAGTCCTCTACACGGCGGGCCACGGCCGAAAGAGCATCTACGTCCAACCCAGAGTCGATCTCGTCGAGCACCGCGTACCGGGGGCGTATCACCGACATCTGGAGGGCTTCGTTGCGCTTCTTCTCACCGCCTGAGAGATCAACGTTCACAGGGCGGTCCAGGAACTTCTCGTCGAAGCCGATGCGTTCAGCCTCTACCACCAGCGATTCACGTATACCGACGGGGTCGCGGCCTCCAGCCACGGCTGCCTCGACCAGCATCGACTCGAGGCTCACGCCGGGCACCTCGGTCGGGTGCTGGAGGGCCAGGAAGAGCCCCGCCTGTGCGCGTTCCCACGGTGCGAGCCCAAGAAGATCGGTACCGTCGAGCGTCACTGAGCCAGCCGTCACCTCGTAGCCGGACCTCCCCATGAGGACGTGGGAAAGGGTGGACTTACCGGAACCGTTGGGCCCCATGATGGCGTGCACCTCGCCTGCTCGAACCTCGAGGTCGATTCCACCCAGGATGTGGGTGTCACCGACCCTGGCGCACAGTCCTTCAATGCGGAGAACCCTTTCGGTGGTCATCGTTTGGCCACGACGATGTCGTCGCCCTCGATACGCACGGCCAACACCTCGACTGGCTTTGTGGCAGGAAGCGTGAGGGGTTTGCCAGTCTCAAGTGAGAAGAGGCTTCCGTGCTTCCAGCACTCAATCGTGCACTCGTCCACGTCCACCTCGCCATCAGAGAGGGACACCTCGGCGTGACTGCAGATGTCACCGACTGCGAGCACGCGGTCCCCGATGCGCACCAGCGCCACAGGGACCCCGCCCACCTCTACCTGTCGGGCTGTGCCGTCGGGAATATCTGCCAGGCCACAGATACGGGCGCTGTTCATGCTGCCGCCTCGGGCCTGAAGTTGCGCAGGCGCCGGTCGAGACGCTCGACGAGAGCGGCCCTCAAGGCAAGGCCGACCGCCTCGGTGGGAGCCCGCTTGACCACGTCGTTGAAGAAACCTTCGACAAGCAGCCTCTCGGCGATTGTGGTGGGCACGCCACGACTCTCCAGGTAGAAGAGTTGGTCCTCGTCGACTGGAGACACCGTCGAGGCGTGGCTGCAGACGACGTCGTCAGTCTCGATCTCGAGGTTCGGGACACTTTGCGCCCATGCATCGGGAGACAGCTTGATGTTCCTGTTGGTCTGGTAGGCACGGGTTCGGACCGCCTCGGGGTCGACCCTGATGAGCCCTGAGTAGACAGACCTGGAGGTGTCGTCGAGAGCGCCCTTGAAGAGCAACTCACTCGTTGTGTCGGGTGCTGCGTGTTCCTGGAAGGTTCGAAAGTCGTGTGTCTGGTCGCCCTCTCCGTAGTAGGCGGCGGTGAGGTGGGCCTCGGCTCCACGGCCAACGAGTCGACAATCGGTCCGGGTCCTCGCGTAACAGCCGCCCAGGCCGGCAACGAAGGTCTCGACGGTGGCGTTCTGAGCCACTCGGAATACCTGGTGGGCGAACTGCCACACCCCGGTGCCGAGGTCCTGGATGAGAGCGTGGCTCAGGCGGGCATCGGCTTCCACCAGGGCCTCAAGCACGGGCGCCACCATCGATACGACGTCGGCTGAGGTGTGGTGTTCGACAATGGTGACGTCCGAGTCGAGGCCACCGCGCACGAACAGTCGTGGAAACAACGCTGACGAATCGGCGTCGGTGTGTATTCGAACCACGATGGGTGCATCCAGTCGGACACCGTCGGGGATCACCACGGCGAGCGGCTCTGGTCCGAATGCCCGGTTCAGGTGGCCGAACAGATCGACCGGAACATTCAGCACCGAGGCAAAGTAAGCGGCACCGTCCTCGAGATCTCCTATGGGGCCAGCGGTTACACCGAGACCCGCTGCCTCGGCAGAGATCCAGGAGTCCTCAAGCCACCCGTTTCGGAGCACCAGGGTCGCAGCGTTCACGTCGGTGGCACCCGGGCCCGCAAGCGGGTCGACGAGTGGGGCCTGGACGACGAGGGGCTGGAACCTGTCGAGTTCAAGGTCGCCGATCCGCGAGTACCTCCAGACCTCCTCGTCGCTGCTCGGGGGGGCTACGTCATCAATGCCCTCGGCAACCTCTCTGCGGAGATCGGCAAGCCATGCGGGCCCAGGCAGTTCTGCCGAGACAGAAGGGTTGAAGGCGTTCGGCACAGGACCTCGGGGCGGACTTGGTCGGCTGGTTGTGGAGCACCGGACCTTCTTGGAGGTTCCGGGCGTGCGGGAATAACCCTATCGCCGTAGGAGTATTCCTCTGCGGTGCCCCAGGCCTCGCTGCTACTCCTGGACCAGGTGCCCGAGGGTGCCAGGTTGAATCTGGCAGGCCGCCTCAAAGGCAGCCACATCATCGGACTTGAGCCGGATGACCCTGCCGAAGCGGAATGCCTTCAGGTCACCCCTGTCGATGAAGCTGTAGATGGTGCGCGGGTTGACTCCGAGCCGCCGTGCCGCAGCCTCGGTGCTCATCCACTCAACCTCAGTGGCCTCTCCGGGGGAATCTGTCACGTCTTGTGACATGTCGGCTAGTCTAAATCATTCTCCTATCATCTGCAACATGTGCACAGGGCCCGCTAGAGTCATCGTCGGCCCTCCGATATGGTCGCCGCGGTGAACGGGCAGCGTCACGTGCTCCTCGGGTTGGCGTCGGGAACCCCCACCTGGCCAACGACCATCCGTCAGCCTAAATCGTGGGGCAGGTGCTCACGGTCCCATCGTGCCCGGCCGCACTCCCTCCGGTGGTGGCACGGTACTGTCGATCTGGTTGACTCGCCCGATGAGCAGGGTGGACATTGAATCACCGGTTACCGGGGTCGTGTGGAAGGTCGTCGTCGGTGTGGGCGACACGGTCTCGTCTGGAGACCAGGTGATGGTGCTGGAGTCCATGAAGATGGAAATACCCGTTGAGGCTCCGGTTGACGGAACCATCACTGAGTTGTCGGTGACCGAGGGCGATCAGGTCTCCCAGGACAGCCCGGTCGCTGTAATTGAGTCAGCTCAGGGCCTGTAGGGAAATCCGGCCGGTCCGGCGGTGCGGAGTGGCGCAGCCAGATTGGCGAACTCGCAGAGCAGGGGTCTGGTGTCGGCCGGGTCGATGATCTCCTCCACCAGATAGGCCTCGGCGGTCCGGAACGGCGACCGCACCGCGTTGAGCCGCTCGGTGATCTCGGCAATCAGCGCCTTCGGGTCGTCTGAAGCTTCCAACTCGGACCTGTAGGCGGCTGCCACCCCACCCTCAACCGGCAACGATCCCCAGTCTCCAGATGGCCAGGCGTACCGGTAGAGGAAGCGGTTTCCGGCTGTGTGGGCCGCTCCGGCAACCCCGAAAACCTTGCGGATGATGACTGTGCACCAGGGCACCGTGGCCTGGTAGATGGCGGAAAGGGTTCGGGCGCCGTGGCGGATGGTCGCCGCCCTTTCGGCCTCGCTCCCGATCACGAAGCCCGGGTTGTCGACCAGGTGGACCACGGGCAGGTGGAAGGTTTCGGCGAGGTCAACGAACCGGGTCACCTTGTTGGCGGAGTCAGCAGTCCAACCGCCTCCGTAGTGGTATGGGTCGTTTGACAGCACCGCCACGGGCCAGCCGTCGAGGCGTGCCAGGCCACAGATGGCCGAGCGACCCCAGCCCCTGCCGATCTCGAAGAAGGAGCCTGCGTCGACCACGGATTCGATGATCGTCCGCATCTTGTAGACCTTGCGGCGGTCTCGTGGGACGACGCCTACGAGACCACGGTCAGTCCGGCCGGGGTCGTCTGTGACTGGCCCGCGTTGAGGCAGCTCATGGACCGATGACGGTAGGTAGGAGAGGAACCGTCGGGTGCGTTCGAATGCCTCGTCTTCTGAGGAGGCCTCGTCGTCGACAGCGCCATTGCGGGTGTGGACCCGGCTGCTGCCGAGGCTCTCCTTGTCGACCTGTTCGCCCCCAAGGGCGTTCACGACGGGCGGGCCGGCAACAAAGAGCTGCGAAAGGCCCTTGACCATCACCGAGTAGTGGCTGCTGACTGCCCGGGCCGCCCCCAGACCGGCAACCGGCCCAAGGCACAGGGCAACCGTCGGAACGGTGGCCAGGTTGGCAACTACGTGATCCCACGCCGGGTTCAGTGGCACATAGGTTCGCGCACCCTTCCCTATGGAACCGTCGATGTTCGAGCCGTCCTCTTCCGCCTTCATGTCGAGAGTCTTCACCGATCCCCCGCCACCGGTACCGTCGATGAGACGGACAATCGGGAGCCTCAGTTCACGCGCCATCTGCTCGGCTGCAATCTGTTTGGCCACTATGGATGCGTCTGCGGCTCCTCCTCTGACAGTGAAGTCGTCGCCGGCCAGCACGACGGGCCTGTTGTCGATCTGGCCACGGCCGAACACGAAGTTGGAGGGTGAGAGGTCGATCAGTTCGCCGTCGGGGTCGTAGGCGGCCGTTCCTGCGATCTTCCCGATCTCGTGGAAGGTGCCGGGGTCGAGAAGTTTCTGGAGGCGCTGTCGAATGTCGAGCTTGCCGCGGTCATGCTGCCTTGCGACCTTCTCCTCGCCGCCCATCCGCTCCGCCATCTGCTCGCGTGCGCGGAGTTCATCGAGTTCCGGGTCCCACTCCAGTTCATCGGCCATGCGGTGACGGTACCTGTCGATCGGTGGCCTGACCCCAGCCGGGGTCAGCTCAACCGGATGCGGCCGTTTCCGAAGGCCACGTCGCCGATCACCGCCGCGGTGTGGCCAGTGGCCGTCAGCTGGGCGACCGCCTCGTCGGCAGCGGCAGGTGATGCCCCGAACACCAGCCCACCCGAGGTCTGTGCATCGGCCAGGAGCAACACGTCGAGTTCCGCAAGTCCTCCCCTGTCGAGGATCTCGTCGGCCCATTTCAGGTTGCGGCGGCTCCCGCCGGGCATCGAGCCGGCCTCGGCCAGGTCGCGGGTTCCTGGCAGCAGGGGAACCTCGGCCTGGTTGATGACGATGTCGACGGCCGACTCGCCTGCCGCCCGACCGAGATGGCCCAGTAGGCCAAAACCGGTGATGTCGGTTGCACCGGTCGCTCCCGCTGCGACCGCTACCGCTGACCCGTCGGCGTTGAGGCGGACCATAGATTCCATGGCTCCATCCACCACGTCTTGTTGGGCATCTCCCGACTTGATTGCGGTGGTTATGACACCGATTCCAAGGGGTTTGGTGAGCACGAGGGCGTCACCCGGCCTGAAGCCCGTGTTGGTGAGCATCCTGTCGGGGTGCACCTCGCCGACGATGGCAAGGCCGTACTTGGGTTCGGGGTCATCGACGGTGTGGCCACCGGCAATCACGAAGCCGGCATCGGCCGCCACCTCCTGTGCTCCCTGGAGAACCTCGACCAGGAGGTCGGTAGACAACTCGTCGCTGTTCCAGCAGACCAGGTTGAGCGCCAGCAGCGGTGTTCCGCCCATTGCGTAGACGTCGGACACAGCGTTGACGGCGGCCACGCGCCCCCAGGCGCGCGCATCATCGACCACCGGCGTTATGTAGTCGGCGGTCAGAACGAGGGCCCTTTCATCGGAGAGTCGCCACACGGCGGCATCGTCACCGGTGTCCATTCCGACAAGGAGGTCGGGAGCCTCAGCAGGGGTCAACTGGCGCACAACGTGCGCCAACTCGCCTGGAGCGAGCTTGCAGCCTCAACCGGCTCCGTGGCTGAACTGTGTTAGCCGCCGCATGGTCCACCCCCTTTCGATCCGAGTGCTGTCTTCGAAGAGTACGCGATCAGTGGCCGGCCAGCGAGGCCACTGCTTCGAGCAATCGCTCCACGTCGTCGTGGCCTATGTAGATGCAGACACCGGCACGGACGGCACCGTCGTCGGCATCCAGGCCGAGTGGTCCCATTGCCTCGACGGCGTAGTTGTGGCCGTCCCAGACCGCCACCCGCTCATCGGCCAGCCGGCTGGCCACCTGCAGGGGTGTGTAGCCATCGACCAGGAACATGGTCGTCGGGGCCCGATCAACGAGATCCGCCGGGCCCACCACCGTTACACCGGGGATGTCATGAAGGCCGGTCAGCATGTGACCGAAAACGGCCGCTTCGTGTTCGAGGACCGCAGCCATGGTCGTTTCGATGAGGAAGCGTGCCGCGGCGTCGATTCCGGCCATTGCCTCCCAGGAAGGGGTGCCGTACTGGAAGCGACCCGGCCCGGAACCTGGAGCGGGCCTCACCTTGTAGGCGGGCAGCAAATCGAGCAGGTCCGGCTCGACCCACATGATCCCGGCATGTGGCCCGTACCACTTGTAGGAGGAGGTTGTGAACACGTCGCAGCCGATGGAGTCCACGTCGATGTGGCGATGTGGCGTCAGGTGGACGCCATCCACCACTACCCGGGCACCGGCAGCGTGGGCAACCCTGGTGATTTCGGCCGTGTCGGGAATGACGCCGATGGCGTTTGAGGCTCCCGTTACCGCAACCCATCTGGTGGCCTGTCCGATCAGGTCGACCACGGCATCGGTGTGCAAGCGACCGCTGTTCCGGTCGAGGCTCGCCATGCGAACGGTTGCGCCGGCGTCACGGGCAGCAAGCAGCCAGGGGGCCACATTTGAGTCATGGTCCAGCTCGGTGCAGATGATCTCGTCACCGGGGCCCATGTCGGCGGCGATCGCCCTGGTGAGAGCCATCATGTTGGCCGTGGTGCTCGGGCCGAAGACCATCCCGGCCGGGTCCGCACCCAGAAGTTCGCCAACCGTGACGCTCACCCTTTCGGCCAGGGAGTCACATTCCCGGGCTGCCGGGAACGCCCCGTGGCTGTTGGCGTTGTTTCCGCTTCGTTGCCATTCAGCCACGGCCTCGATGGAGGTGTCCACGGCCTGGGTGCCGGCCGGGCCGTCAAAGCGGCTCCAATCGTCCGATAATCCGGGAAATCTTCGCCTGATGTCGGTTAGGCCTGTCATCCTCGGGCACGCTAATAGGACTACGACGCTCCCAGTGGACAGGAGGGCTGAGACTTGGAGTCGGAAGAACTCGAAACCGCTCGGCGGGTCGCCGGCACGATCCATGCCGGTTTCGTCGACTACGTCGCCGGGTTCAACCTCATCTCGCGCCGCGCCAGGAGCCACTTCGAGAGGCGCGAGTGGTCGCTGCAGGAGGCAAATGCCGCCGAGAGGCTGAACCTGCACAACGAAAGGGTCCTGGAGACCGTCTCGCTGGTCAAGGACCTGCTCGGCGACATGCCCGACAGGCGTGGCGAGTGGCGCCTTGCCCGCGGGCACTTCAAGCACCGCATCGCCCAGCGGGCCGACATGGTTCTTGCTGAGACGTATTTCAACTCGGTCACCCGGCGCGTGTTCACGACAATCGGCGTCGACAACGACGTCGAGCTCAGGTGGTTCGGCGCCACCAGCGTGCCCCGTGGCGAGGCCACGGCCGAGGTGTTCACCTCCCTCACCCGCACCCGCGACTCGGCTGCCCTCATCACCTCGATTCTGGAGTCGTACAGGTTCGAGGCACCCTGGGCGGACCTCGAGGGGGACGCACGCAGGGTCGCAGCCCGGCTTGACTCCTTCCTGCTCGAAGCCTGGGACGGCCTCGAGGTCGACAGCGTCGACATGCTCAAGCCGGTGTTCTTCAGGAACAAGGGTGCCTACCTGATCGGACGCCTCAGGCAGCTGAACCGGATCGCCCCGATCGTGTTGCCGATCATCCACGTCAAGGAGGGGCTGAGAGTAGACAGCCTCCTCCTGACCGAGTTGCAGGTCAGCCGCCTGTTCAGCTTCACCAGGTCCTACTTCTTCGTGGAATGGTCGAACCCTGCCGAACTCGTCGGGTTCCTCAAGTCGCTTCTTCCCATGAAGTCCCTGGCGGAACTTCACACCGCAATCGGCTTCCCCCAGCACGGCAAAACAAGCCTCTACCGTTCCCTCTACCGGCACCTGGAGAACTCAAACGACAAGTTCGTGCTTGCCAGGGGAACCCCGGGAATGGTCATGTCGGTGTTCACGCTGGTGTCGTTCAACGTGGTCTTCAAGATCATCAAGGACCACTTCGACCCACCAAAGAACACCACCAGAGATGCAGTCATACGCCGCTACAAACTCGTCTACAACCACGATCGGGTCGGCCGGATGGTCGACGCCCAAGAGTTCGAGAACCTCTCCTTTGACCGGGACAGGTTCGACCCGGCCCTACTGGAACAGCTGCTCGCCGAGGCGAGCGGCTCAGTGCACGTCAAGGGCGACCAGGTGGTGATCCGGCACGTCTACACCGAGCGACAGGTCTACCCGCTGAACCTCTACCTGCGTGAGATGTCGCCCGACAAGGCCGAGGCGGCGGCCCTCGACTGGGGAGCCGCCGTCAAGGACCTGGCTGTCGCAAACATCTTCCCAGGCGACCTGTTCACCAAGAACTTCGGTGTGACCCGCCATGGCAGCGTCGTGTTCTACGACTATGACGAACTGTCGCTCCTCGAGGAGTGCCGCTTCCGCTCCATTCCCGAGTCCGACGACTACGAGTTGGAGATGTCCTCGCAGGTCTGGTTCGCAGTCGAGCCCGGCGACGTCTTCCCAGAGCAGTTCCCAACCTTCATGAGGTTCCCCAGAGACGTGCCCGACTCGATCTGGGAGCGGTTCTGCGAGGTACACGGCGACCTGTTCACAGCCGACTACTGGGCCGGAGTTCAAAAGGAATTGGCCCGTGGTGACCTACCCGACTTCTACCCGTATCCACAGCGCCTCCGATTCCGTCGCCGGTCGGCTGAGGCCGCGGAGTAGGGTCGCCGCCGTGTCCAGACCGGTAGAGATCGCATCATCTGTCCTGCCCGCCGACTACTCGAAGTTGGGCGCAGAGTGCATCGCGCTCCAGGACGCCGGCGTCGACCGCATCCAGTGGGATGTCATGGACGGCGTGTTCGTACCCAACCTCACGTTCGGACCCGACGTGATCGCCTCGATCCGACCCCATATCGACGTGGTTTTCGAAGCCCACCTGATGGTCGTCGAACCCGACCGCCTGCTACACCGCTATGTCGAGGCCGGCTGTGGCATCGTGATCGTGCACGCCGAGGCCTGCACCCACCTCCACCGCACGCTCGCCCATGTCGCCGAACTGGGTGCAACCCCGGGCGTGGCTCTCAACCCCCACACTCCCACCAACGTGATCAGCCAGGTTCGCGACCTCCTCGGCATGGTGCTCGTGATGACCGTCAACCCGGGCTTCGGCGGCCAGACCTACATCGACACCATGGAGCCCAAGATCGCCGAGGTGGCGTCGCTGCTCGAGGGCTTTGACTGCGATATCGAGGTCGACGGAGGCATCGGACCCGACACCGTCTCCGGTGCAGCCGCCGCCGGTGCGAACGTGTTGGTTTCCGGCAGCGCCCTCTACCGCGACCCAGAGGGCCTCAGGCACGCCGTCACCGACCTGAGGCAGCGAGCTGAGGCAGCCAGGACCTGAACAGGGCCTCAACCCATCACCAGCTGAGCCACCGGGCCATCCCACCGCGCCGCTACCCTGCCCCCACATGGACACACCCCTGCACCCGGTCTCCGAGGCCGATAGCCCCGACATCGCACGCTTCGACGTCTTCAACCGCCTCCTCAAGGACCGCATCGTCTTCCTCGGCACCGATGTCAACGACGACGTTGCCAACTTCCTTATCGCCCAGATGCTGTTCCTCGAGGCCCAGGATCCCGACAAGCCCATCTGGCTCTACATCAACTCCCCCGGTGGTTCGGTGACCGCGGGCATGGCCATCTACGACACAATGCAGTTCGTGGGGCCCGAGGTCGGAACCATCTGCATGGGTCTCGGCGCATCGATGGGCCAGTTTCTGCTCTGCGCCGGCGCCCCCGGAAAGCGCTACGCACTCCCCCATGCGCGCATCATGATGCACCAGCCCCTTGGCGGCGTTCGTGGCGACGCCTCCGACATTGCAATCCAGGCTGAGCAGATGGCCGCCACCAAGAAGCTCCTCCAGGAACGCATCGCCCAACACACTGGCCAGAGCGTCGAGACCGTCGAGACCGACAGCGACCGCGACCGCTGGTTCGCTGCCGATGAGGCCTGTGAGTACGGCATCATCGACCAGGTGATCGCCCGACGCGGGGAAATGCGCTGAACGTCGCAACAGCGACCGCACTCCACGGCCCCGGCGCATATAGGGGCTCCGAGCCGGGGTGCGACGTAGGCTGGCCGCCTGCGGACGTGGCGGAACTGGTAGACGCACCGGCTTTAGGTGCCGGCGCCGAGAGGCGTGGGGGTTCGAGTCCCTCCGTCCGCACGTGATCGAGGTCGACCCCACCCTGCGTGCGCTGATCGACGCCGCCCCCGTGGGCATGGCGTTGCTTGGCCCCGACGGCCAACCCCGGTACGCCAACCACAGGTGGGTGGCGATGACCGGTTTCTCCCCGGAGAGGCAGGACACCTCGGAGTGGACCGAATGTGTTGACCTCGACGGTCGCGATGACTTTGAAACCGATCTGGCGCTGTCTCTTTCCGATGGGACAGCCCTGCGTGGCCGCCTCCGGCTAGTTACCCGCTCCGGCGTCATCCGATGGGTGGACCTCACGACAACTCCGGTTGCTGGCGCAGACGCCGGTTCGGGTGGAGCGCTGCTCGGCATGTCCGACATCACCGACGAGGTGGACGAAGCCCGCCGTGCCCACGAGTTGACAAGGGTGCTTGAAGCCAGCCCCGATCTGGTGGCGATCCTTGACCCGCTGGGCCGCAGCCTCGTGTGGGCCAACGATGCGATGCGCCGACACCTCGGCGGTGGCGACGTGTCTGGAAAGGTCCTGCTGGACCACCTGGACGGATGGTCACAGGCCCGTCTGGCTACAACTGCCCTTCCAGAGGTCCGCACCTCGGGAACCTGGAGCGGTGAGCTGCGCCTTGCCCGAAGGAGCGGTGGCACCGTTCCAATGTCCGCTCTGCTCGTGTCCCACCGTGACCCTGACGGAGCGGTTGATGCGATCTCACTGGTCGGAAGGGACCTGACGGACCTGCATGCCGCCCAGCAGCGTGTCGAGGCTTCCGAGATCCGACTAGCGGCCCTGGTTGAGCACGCTTCTGACCTCGTTCTTGTCGTCAGCGAGTCGGGCGACATCGTCTATGCCAGCCCGGCTGTTGCCCATGTGCTGGGCCGTGAGGCGGTCGAGTTGGAAGGTGTGCCAGTCATCGACCTTGTACATCCCGAGGACCACGAGGACCTTGCTAAACGGGCCGCTGAGGTTCTTGCGACACCGGGCATGTCGCCGGCCTTTGAGGCACGGGTTGCCCATGCCGGTGGCGGCTGGCGGCACATGGAGATCGTCGCTACCAACCTTCTGGGTAATCCGGCAGTTGACGGAATCGTCGTGAACGCCCGCGACGTGACAGAACGTGTAGAGGTTGCTGCCGAGTTGGAGGAGCGCGCCTTTCACGACGAGTTGACCGGGCTCCCCAACCGGGCCTTCCTCCTCGACCGCCTGAGTGATGCCCTACTCAGGGCTGCACGCCATGACCGTATGGTCGGTGTGTTGTTCCTTGACCTGGACCGCTTCAAGGTCGTCAACGACTCCCTCGGCCACGGATCCGGCGACGACCTGCTTCATGAGGCGGCCCACCGCCTCTCCCAGACGGTCCGCCCCGGCGACACCGTTGCCAGGCTTGGTGGCGACGAGTTCGTTGTTCTCATCGGCGACATGCTGCGCACCACCGATGCCCTTGTCGCAGCCGAGCGGGTGCGGGCGGCACTGTCGCGTCCGATGCAGTTGGGCAGCGAGTCAACCGTGGTTACCACGAGCATTGGCGTGGCCATCGGGTACGGGCAGGAGGCTCCGGCCGACCTGCTCCGCGATGCCGACACGGCCATGTACCGCGCCAAGGACCAGGGACGCGACCGGGCTGAGCTCTTTGACGACCACCTTCGCGCCCAGGCGGTGAGACGCCACTCCGTTGAACAGGAGTTGCGCCTAGCCCTCGACGAGGATCGAATCGAAGTCCACTTTCAGCCAGTGGTCCGAATCTCCGACGGTGCCGTCACCGGCGCCGAGGCGCTCGCCAGGATCCGTGGGGCCGGAGGCGAACTGCTCATGCCAGATCAGTTCATCGACATCGCCGAGGACAGCGGCCTCATCGCCCAGTTGGGTGGGCGTGTGGTCGCGATTGCCCTGGAGAGGTTGTCGTCCTGGGGCAACCGGGGCGGCAAAAACCTGAGCATCGCCGTGAACGTCTCGGCACGGCAGTTGGCCGACTCGACCTTTCCCGAACTCGTCGGTGCGGCCATTGAGGCAAACGATGTCGCCCCGGAACAGGTGGCACTGGAGTTCACAGAGTCGGCCCTGATCGCCGCCAACCCGGTCACCGAGAAGGTCCTCGGAGCCCTCACCTCGCTTGGGGTTCGCATCGGCCTTGATGACTTTGGTACGGGTTTCTCCTCACTGGCCTACCTGAAGCGCTTCCCGATCGACTTCGTGAAGATTGACAGGTCGTTCGTGGCAGGCCTCGGAACCGATGACGACGACACGGCCATTGTCACCGGCACGGTGGCGTTGGCCCAGGGGCTCGGGCTGCAGGTCGTCGCAGAGGGGGTCGAGACCCGGGCCCAGCTGGAGTACCTGCAGAGGCTCCGCTGTGATTTGGCACAGGGTTTCCACTTCTCTGAGCCGGTCACCGACGCCGAGTTCGACCGGTTCCTCGGCAACGCCTGGGAGCAGGCTCCGGTCTCCCTGAACTAACCGGCCTCTGACACAGGTGGGGTGTTGAGCATTGACACCAGCGCCCGGAGTGCCCGGCCACGGTGGGAGAACCGGTGCTTGTCATCTCCCATCTCGGCGAACGTTGCACCGTCGCCCTCGACGGGTACGAACACGGGGTCGTAGCCGAATCCGCCGGTTCCAGACGGCACCTCGGCGATGTGGCCCTCGACTGTTCCGGTGGCAATCAGTTCCCGCCCATCCGGATAGTAGACCATCGCCACCGTTCTGAAGCGAGCGGTACGCATGCCGGCCAGCGTTCCACCTAGCTCCCGCAGGAGCATTTCGAGGTTATCGGAGTAGCTGGCGTCCTCTCCGGCGAACCGGGCGGATCGGGCACCAGGTTCCCCGGCCAGAGCATCAACGAAGAGGCCCGTATCGTCGGCGACAGCTGCCAGGCCAGTGGCGCTGCAAACGGCAACGGCCTTGAGCCGTGCGTTCGCCTCGAGCGTATCCCCGTCCTCGACCACGTCGGGGAGGTCGACGGGACGCGGAAGCACCTCGGCAACGCCTTCGAGCAGCAGTTCCATTTCGGCGACCTTGTCAGGGTTGGCACTTGCGAGCACCAGGCAGGGTCGCTCCACTGGACAACTCAAGCCGAGCGCTGTGCCGGTGGTTCGGCCAGCACGGTCCGCTGCATCTCCACGATCTGGGCGATGCCGCCGGCTGCCAGGTCGACGAGCGCATCCAACTGGGACCTGTCAAAGGACTCTCCCTCGGCTGTCCCCTGCACCTCGACGAAGTTGCCCGAACCGGTCATGACAACGTTGAAGTCCACCTCGGCGATGGAGTCCTCGACGTAGGGGAGGTCAAGGCGGGCCTCTCCGTCGATGATGCCCACGGAAATTGCCGCAAGTTCATCGGTCAGCGGATGCTGTGTGATTTCTCCGGAGGAGACCAAGCGGGTGAGGGCGTCGTGGAGGGCCAGATAGCCCCCACAGATCGAGGCGGTCCGCGTACCACCATCGGCCTGGAGGACGTCGCAGTCGACGGTCACCTCGCGTTCTCCGAGGAGGTCCAAGTCTACCACCGCACGCAGCGACCGGCCGATGAGACGCTGGATTTCCTGGTCGCGGCCCGACACCCGGCGCCTGATCCGCTCGTTGCTGGAACCCGGGAGCATCGAGTACTCGCCTGTCACCCAGCCTCGACCTGTGTTCTTCAACCAGCGCGGGACGCCCTCGCCTATGGATGCCGTGCAGAGGACACGGGTGCGTCCGAAGGTGACGAGACAGGCACCATCGGCCATCTCCGTGAAGTCACGTTCAAAGCTGAGTGGGCGCAGTTCGTCGTTGACGCGTCCATCTGGTCGCACAGGGCCTCCTGTCTGGCCACCCGCCGGGCGGGTGGCGTTCCTATCGAGTCCTCAGCCTAGAAGTAGATGGTGGACTCGGTGTCGGCCACCACCTGCTCGATGTCGCCGGTCCATGCGCCGGTCGAGAGGTACTTCCAACCGGCATCGCTCACGAGGAACACGATTACCGCTTCACCGCTCTCGGAGGCGGCTCTCTCGGCCACGCGTAGCGAACCGGCCAGGGCGGCTCCAGCGGACAGTCCCGCGAAGATGCCGCATTTGTCAGCGAGGCGCCGGACGCACTCGATGGACTCCCTCGGCCTGATAATTCGCTTTCCGTCGAGGAGGTCGTTTCCGCCCCACTTCTCAAATACCGGAGGAATGAAGCCGTCCTCGAGGCTGCGCAGTCCCTGAACCTGCTCGCCGGCTGGCGATTCGACGGCCAGGACCTGGATCTCGGGCCGGTGCTCCTTGAGGTAGTTGCCGATACCCATGAGGGCGCCGCTGGTTCCAAGGCCGGCCACGAAATGGGTGATGTCGGGCACGTCGCGGAGGATCTCGGGGCCGGTGGTCTCGTAGTGGGCACGGGGGTTGGCCTCGTTCCCGTACTGGTAGAGGAACACCCAGTCGGGGTTCTGGTCGGCCAGTTCTTGGGCCAGGCGGACAGCACCGTTTGAACCCTCGTCGCCGGGCGAGGAGATAATCTCGGCACCGAAGACCTCGAGCATCGAACGGCGCTCGGGTGACACGTTCTCGGGCAGCACGATCTTGATCGGGTAGCCGCGTATCCGAGCAATCATTGCAAGGGCGATGCCGGTGTTTCCCGATGAGGGTTCGATGATCGTTCGCCCGCTGGTGAGGGTGCCGTCGGCCTCGGCATCGGCGACCATGGCACGGGCAATGCGGTCCTTTACCGAACCAGCAGGGTTCTGGCCCTCCAGCTTGGCGAGCAGGTGGATGTCGGGGCTGGGGCTGAGAACGCTCACGTCGACAATCGGCGTTTCGCCGATGAGGTCGATCACCGAGGAGTAGACGGCCATTGGCTGAGTTCCCTGCCTGTGTTCTGCCTGCCCGATCGTAATCACGACCAGTTCGGTCAGGATTCTAGTCGGGTTCCACCGCCACCGGTACCTCTTTGATGACGGCGTCCCTGATGCGGAACGCCCGCATGTATGGCTCAGGGTGCTCGAGGGACACGATCAGGAACACCCATACCCCGAACTCGTCGAATCGAGCCGCATCGGCGACGTCGGTGGGTGACGGATAGGCCAGCGTGTGGGTGTGGCTGTGCATCACACCCAGGATGGACGACCCGGCGGCATCGGCGGACTTCTCGGCATCTAGTTGGCCTACGCCGTCGAGCGTGTAGATCTCGCGGCGTCGTTCAGGTGGCGCCACGTTCTCGATCGGGAAAAACGTGTCTACATACATGCTCCCAGGTGGACCGGCGAACAGGCCACAGGACTCGTAGGGGACATGGTCGAGAGCAAGGTTGATCATCGCCCGATGGACATCCGGCGTGAGGGTGAGGGACTCTTCTGACACGCCGGGGAGGCTAACCCCCGACGACCACCCGCGGGGTCGCCGGTACGCTCAACCCCGTGAGCGATGCAAGCGACCGGGTGGTCGCCAGCAACCGCCGGGCTCGACGCAACTACGACCTGCTCGACACCTGGGAGGCCGGCCTCGTGCTGAAGGGCAGCGAGGTCAAGTCCCTTCGCGAGTCCAAGGTGCAGATCTCAGAGGCGTTCGCCCGGGAGGAAGGGGGCGAACTCTGGCTGGTCGGCTTGCACATCGCCCCGTATGCAATGAGCGGCGGAGAGGCAATGGGCCACGACCCCGACCGCCCCAAGAAGCTCCTGTTGCACCGCAGGGAGATCCACCGGATCACCGATCGGATGCAACGAGAGGGCCTGACGCTGATCCCACTCTCGCTCTACTTCAGCAATGGACGGGCCAAGGTCGAGGTGGCGCTGGCCAAGGGTCGCGACATGCACGACAAGCGCCAGGCCCTTGTGCGCAGGGAGGCCGACCGTGAGGCCGAACGGGCAATGGCCCGAAAGAGGCGCCGCTGAACGTTCAGATGCTCAGTCGCCGCAGATGGCTGAAATCGCCTCGCCGACGACTGTCACCGTGGTCTCCATCTCGGCCGTTGTGATCGTGAAGGGCGGCCCGATCAGGAGTGCATCTGGTGCGTTGCCGTCACCAGCCGGATAGACCCACACTCCACGCCTCAACGCCTCGCCGACGACCTGCCCCGCCATGCCGGTTGTCGGACCGTAGGGCCGTCCCGATTCCTTGTCCTCGACGAGCTCAATGCCGATCATCAGACCTAGACCTCGCACCTCACCCACATGGGGGTGTCCTCCGAGGGGGCCCAGTAGGTCCAGAAACTCGGCGCCCTTGATGGCGCTCGCCGAAACAAGTTCCTCGTCTTCGAGGATCTTGAGGGCGGCCACGCCTGCGGCACATGCGGCCGAGTGGGCTGAGAAGGTGAAGAACATCATTCCCGAGCCGACCTCGGCGATCGGGGCCACCACCTTCTCGGATGCGTACACGCCGCCGAGGGGCGCATAGCCACCGGAGAGTCCCTTGCCGCCGACCATGATGTCGGGCACGACCCCCCAGTGGTCGATACCGAACTTCTGCCCTGTGCGACCGAAGCCAGTCATGACCTCGTCGGCGATGAGCAGAATTCCGTGTGTGTCACAAATCTCTCTGACATCGGTCCACCATGCATCTGGCGGGAGGACGGCACCGGCGGCAGCCCCAATCACCGGTTCGGCGATCACCGCTGCGATCGTGTCCGGGTCTTCTGACTCGACGACCTTCTCGAGGCCCTCGGCATCGGCTACCGGCATCTTGGGGAAGTCGGTCAGGATGTGGTCGAAACCCCGCCGCCGTGATCGATGCCCTCCGGCTGCGAGCGTGGTCATGGTCGTCCCGTGATATGAGGTCTCACGTCCGATGACCTTCCAGCGCTCCGGTCGCCCTGCCGCCGTGTGGTGGCTGATCGCCAGGCGGATCGCCGAGTCAACAGATTCCGATCCGCCGCTGACGAGGGCCACCTGGCTGAGCTCCGGGGGTAGCCACCGTTCCCTGAGGGTCTCGACGAGAGCGACCCGCTCCTCTGTAACCCATGGTGGAATCACGTACGAGACCCGCTGGGTGGCGTGTGCCACGGCTTGGGCCACCTCTGTCCGACCATGGCCGATGTTCACTGCAACCGCACCACCACCGGCATCGATGATCTCACGACCGTCCCCGAAGTAGAGCGTGCAGCCCTCGGCCCTCTCCACAACCGGCGGCACCGCACTCGATGGTATGAACTGAAACGATGTTGCCCGATGGTCATCCATCGGCTGATTCTTACCGGTTCTGCAACTCCTCCACATACTCCGACGGCTGCCTGTCACACCCCACCCGGTAGCCTTGAGGCGCAGATTCTTGACAACTGAGCATCAGACTGCACGTTGCGGCGACCCTCCGGGTTGTCGCACACACCACGGGGCTGATCGGTTTCGACGCCGATGGCAGTGGGCGTGTCGTGCGACCGGAGTTGCCCAGACTCCCTAAACGGGGCACCCAAAGAGACGCCAACACGGACGATCTCGCTCTCGCTGCCTGACCTGGTCAGGTAGTTGAGAGTCACTGCGACCGGCAACGGCACGCGGGGTCGGTCCACCGCAACCCGGCAACAGAAGCGGTGGAGACAGCTGGGACAGACCGCTGACGGCGTGAAAGACCGCTGACCCGGGGGAAAGACCCCGCGGCTGGACCCTAGTGGTCCGCCCGACCCGGCGGTGTGGCTGCCGTAAGCCGCAATCTCGGGAATGGTCGTAGCGCGCTCGGTCACACATTGACGGACGGGGGTTCGATTCCCCCCAGCTCCACAAGACGAATGATCGACGAGAGGCCTGATATTTCAGGCCTCTCTGTCGTTTTTGGCCTCCTCAGGGGGCGCCCCGTTGCACACAATTGCACAAAGGCGCGTTCGCTCCCATGTTGTCCAATACGTCCACCTCGGTACCTTCGTAAGCATGCGAGCACGGAGTGGATCAGGACAGATTCGGTCATTGGGTCAGGACCGGTTCCTCGTCCGGATCAGCGCTGGCGTAGACGCCGCCACGGGTAAACGCCGTCAGCCCTCAAGGGTTGTACGCGGAACTCGTCAAGATGCTGAACGGGTCCGAGCGGAGCTTCTCCTCGCTGAGACGGGAACATGCGCATCGGAGAGCATAGTCCTGCTCAGGAGTCTTGTCCTCAAACACCTTGCTGCTCCAACGAAGAGTGGACAGCAACGTGCGCCTTACAGCAAGCATCGAGAACAGCGTCGTTTCAACTGCCATGTTGGCCCTGTTCTCAGTGGTCGTATTGCTGACGACGTTCATCCTCATGAGTTGACCCGCCTTTACGACACCTTGATCGCCAAGGGACTCAAGCCCTCCTCAGTTCAACGAGTCCACGGCCTCCTCAGTGCCGCCTACTCATGGGGAGAGAAGCGGGGTTTTGTTTCCTCCAACCC
>Ga0208274_1000065_pt1 | contig 54937 bp, 45 predicted proteins | sample ETNtaG_22_FD_185755 | JGI IMG/M metagenome (GOLD analysis project Ga0208274, IMG submission 185755) | Marine microbial and viral communities from oxygen minimum zone, Eastern Pacific Ocean - ETNP201306SV43 (SPAdes) (version 2) | ecosystem: Environmental > Aquatic > Marine > Oceanic ... | reverse complement strand
TAGAAAGTCCAACTTTTGGTGAACTTAACCAGTATCATGCTATTAGAGCAGGTTCAAAGAGTGACAAAATTAGAGCCAAAAGAAAAAGGATGTGGGGAGAGCCGAAATCTATCAAAGATATAACTGACGTTTTTGTATCATTCTGTAAGGCAAAGATAAATAGTTTGCCATGGTGTGAAATGCCACTGGCACTAGAGAGTAAACTAATTTCAGAAGATTTGCTTAAACTCAATGAGATGGGATATTTTACTATAAACTCTCAGCCTAAAATAAATGGCGTACCATCGGAAGATGCTGAAGTTGGCTGGGGCGGGTCAGGTGGAAGAATTTATCAAAAAGCTTATCTGGAGTTTTTTACATCAAAGGATAAATTAGATAAGTTGCTAAAAAACATAGGTTCAAAAGAAAATATTTCCTATCAAGCCATCAACATTAGTGGTGATTTAATTACTAATTTACCAGAAAAAAATGTAACTGCCGTGACGTGGGGTGTTTTTCCTGATAAGGAAATAATGCAGCCTACCATTGTAGATACGCGATCATTTTTAATCTGGAAGGATGAAGCATTCAGCTTGTGGATGAATGATTGGGCTTCAATATACGAAGCGAAATCTGAATCATATGAACTTATAAAAGAAATATATAACACCTATTACTTAGTTAATGTTGTTGATAATGATTTTGTTGATGGTGATATACTGAAACAAATTGTTAAATCATGAAAAATCCTAAATTAAATCAGTATGAAAAATCACTGTTTGGACATTTATGCTCCCAGAGCCGTATTAAATCCGATCAGCGAGTAATAATTGCAGTTTCTGGTGGAAAGGATTCTATGGTTTTGCTGCATTCCATGAATAAAACTGCTCGTAGGTTAAACATTGCAATTGATGCCGTACATGTGAATCATCATTTACGAGATGATTCCTATGAAGATCAAGCATTAGTAGAGAAAACATGTATGAAACTCAAAATTAATCTAATAATTGATCATTTGGATCCGGCTACAAAGTTAAAGGGTGAAAGTTTAGAGATGTGGGCAAGAAAACGCAGGTATCGATCACTGGAACGCATCCGTAAAGAAATTAATGCAGATTGGATTTTTACTGCTCACCACGGCAATGATCAAATAGAAACAATTCTTTTACATCTATCACAGGGAACTGGAATAAGTGGATTCAGAGGTATTCATGATATTCAAGGCCACATTTTACGCCCTTTGCTTGGTTTTTCTCGTGATGATATAGACCAATATGCTGATGAAATGAATATATCGTGGGTAGATGATAGCTCAAATGCGGATGAAACAATTCCACGAAATTATCTACGACGAAATATCGTCAAGTTATGGGAAAAATCAGATCCCAATTTAGTCAAGGCGTTCCAAGAAGTTAGTGAACATGCTAAGGATGCAAATGAAGCACTGCAATTCGCAGCAAACATATTTATACCCAATATCATAAAACAAAAGACTAGAGTATCCATTAAATTGGATGAAGTTCAATTACTCGCAATACCACCTCTACTGCGTATAATTTTGTTACGCGAATTAATGGATTCTGCTGAACCTTGGAGACGATTCGTTTACAGTGGTTTAAAAAGATTTTTTAAGAACGCTAATACTGGACAGATTTACCAATTGCCAGACGAGTGGCAGATACTTAAAGATCGTAAACAATTCATATTAACGAGAAAAAACTTGCGTAATAGAAAACCAATCACAGTATCTCCTAGAATTAAGATTGAAACAGATGATTTTATTTTTATATGGAAAACAGATTGTATAGGAAAATCATTTAACTCTGATCGGGAAACAGAAATTATTGACGCAAATAAAATTAATCAAACAATGATATTACGGCCTTGGGAACCTGGTGATAGATTTCAGCCACTTGGTATGAGCGGACATAAAAAAGTCAGTGATTTTTTGATAGATATAAAAATGGATCGTTTCAGTAAGCAAGAGCAATTTGTTTTAGCAGATAAAGAGGAAGTGTTATGGGTGTGCGGACAACGGATAAGTGATCGGGTAAAAGTAACACCGGAAACAACAGATTATGCGGAACTTTCATTTCGACAGGATGTAGTGTAATCATGCATTTTCACGGTTATGAATTGAGTCCGGTTATTTCTAATGAAGAAATTCAGAAAAGAGTTGCTGAGATTGCAAAGAACTTGTCTGAAAAATTCAAAGATGAAGTGCCAATTTTAATTGGCATTTTAAATGGCAGTTTTATTTTTATGTCCGATTTGATCCGTGCATTGGATATCGATTGTGAAATGGATTTTATTAAACTATCCAGTTATTCAGGCGACCAATCGATTGGAACCGTTCGTTTGCTTAAAGATATTTCTGCAGATATTACAGGCCGACATGTGGTGATAGTAGAAGATATCATTGATTCAGGATTAACGATCAAATTTATTAAAGACCGCATGGAAGAAGCAGGTCCAGAATCATTAACGATTATAACATTATTATTAAAACCGGATGTGGCAAATTTGGATTTTCCAATTGACATCGTAGGGTTTGAAATTGCACCTGAATTTGTTGTAGGATACGGGTTGGATTATGACCAGAAAATGCGCCACTTATCCGCAATTTATCGCATAGAAAAGGAATAAGATGTATTTCGAGAAAAACTCATCAAATTTGGATGGGCAAAAAAAGCCTAAACCCCAAAAGAATCAACAGGATCCTAAAAGGGAGCAAGGAGATAAAAAGAATAACGAATTTCAATGGAAACGCGCCGGGAAAACATCCCTAATATGGGTGATGATTCTAATGGTGGCGATATTTCTGTCTGGTTTACTCACCTCCAAGGAGCAATCAATAGAAATCCAATATTTTCAATATCGTGAATATCTGGAATCACGCCAGATATCTCGTGCAGATATTATAGAGAATATTTTTTATGGACAATTTGCAACACCACAAGCCATCCAAACTGAAGTAACTGTTTTAGAAAACATTTCCCGGTTTCACGTCATTTTACCCTTTATTGACAGGGATATAATGACTGAATGGGATTCATACGGTGTTAATTATAGTTTTAAAGGAAAGTCCATCGACTGGACGGGTTATTTCCTCAATATGCTCCCATGGTTATTGCTTATAGGAATTTGGATATTTTTCATACGCCGTATGCAGGGCGGAGGCGGAGGAATGCGCGGTATTTTCAATTTTGGCAAAAGCAGAGCTAAGGTATGGACATCGGATATGCCAAAAGTAACGTTTGATGATGTGGCCGGGTGTATTGAAGCAAAGGAAGAATTGAAAGAAGTCATTGAATTTCTTAAAAAGCCAAAACGCTTTCAGAAGCTTGGTGCCAAGATTCCCAAAGGTGCATTATTGATAGGGCCTCCCGGAACAGGAAAAACGTTGTTAGCAAGAGCAGTTGCAGGAGAAGCAGGTGTCCCCTTCTATAGTTTAAGTGGAGCGGAATTTGTTGAGATGTTTGTAGGTGTGGGAGCGTCCCGTGTTAGGGATCTTTTCGAGCAAGGGAAGAAGAATACACCTTGTATCGTTTTTATCGATGAACTGGATGCCGTTGGACGCCAGCGGGGTGCCGGCCTGGGTGGAGGCCATGATGAGCGTGAGCAAACATTGAATCAATTACTGGTCGAAATGGATGGGTTTGATTCCGAGCAAATGGTGATTGTTCTGGCAGCTACAAACAGACCGGACGTACTCGATCCGGCGCTATTACGCCCCGGTCGTTTTGATCGCCAGATTGTTGTAGATATTCCAGATATAAAAGGCCGTTTAGGAATATTAAAAGTCCATACTAAAAAAATTGTTCTAAATAAACGCAAAATAAATTTGGATGAATTAGCCCGCGGTACTCCCGGTTTAGTGGGTGCTGATTTGGCAAACTTGGTAAATGAAGCAGCGTTATTGGCAGCTCGAAAGCGTAAGAAATCAGTGGACATGGAAGATTTTGAAGATGCGAAAGACAAAGTTATGATGGGCATCCAGCGTAAGAGTGTTATCCTGTCCGATGAAGAGAAAAAAGTGACAGCATACCACGAATCCGGGCATACACTCGTGGCAACCATGACGCCTGGTGCCGACCCGATTCATAAAGTTACTATTATTCCCCGGGGACAAGCCCTGGGTTTAACCGCACAAATTCCCATTGATGAAAAACACAACTATTCACGGGAATATATTGAAGGTCGAATGGCGATTCTTTTGGGTGGGCGCGCTGCAGAGCAACTTATATTTAATGAATTAACAACCGGTGCTGGGGATGACATTGAAAAAGCCACTGTTATTGCTAGAAAAATGGTATGCGAATGGGGTATGAGCGATGTTTTAGGTCCCATGACATTTGGAAAGAAAAATGAAGAAGTTTTTCTCGGTCGTGAGATCCAGAGCCACCGTGACTTCAGCGAATCTACCGCACGAATGATTGATGAAGAAGTGGTGCGTATCATTCGCAAAGCACAGCGAGCAGCTGTTAGTCTTTTAGAGGAAAATGTTGCAATACTACATACAATGGCTGACGGACTCTTGAAATATGAAACTCTGGATAGTAAAGACATCACTCGAATTATGGATGGAAAGAAACTGACTCGTTCCAAGAATGGCCGCCCCAAGAAGAGTCGTCCTAAAAAACGTAAAAAGGTTCAGGTAAAAAAATCTGTTTCTGCAGAGAAACCTGAAAAAAATAAAAAAGAAACACCGTCAAAACCAGACGAAGGATAAGTCAAATTATTTATTCCCAAATGACCCCACTGTGACAGGGTGAATAAAGGGTTTTTAAACTTATGTCACTACCATCTAATTGGAAAAATATACACACCTCCAATACATCAACGTTGATTATGGGAATCTTGAATGTAACTACGGATTCATTCAGCGACGGTGGACAATTCATCGATAGAGATATTGCAGTTAACCATGCCCTTGAAATGGAAAAATCCGGTGCTGACATTATTGACATTGGTGGAGAATCCACACGACCTGGAGCAGAGCCGGTTACAATGGAAGAAGAATTGGATCGAGTCATTTCAATCATTGAAGGAATAAGGTCTAATTCCAATGTGTGCATTTCTATAGATACGTATAAAGCGGATGTAGCTGATAAGGCCTTATCTGCGGGAGCGGACATGGTTAATGATATCAGCGGATTGCAGTTCGATGAGAGAATGGTAAATGTAGTTAGAGCTGCGAATGTCCCGGTAATTATAATGCATATCAAAGGGACGCCGAGAAATATGCAGCAGGATCCACACTATGAAAATCTAATGGAAGAAATAGTTGCATATTTTCAGGAACGTGTGAAGTTTTGCCATGAACATGGCATCAAAAATGAAAATATCATCCTCGATCCAGGCATTGGCTTCGGAAAACGATTACAGGACAATTTTGAATTGCTGCGGGAATTAAAACAAATTTCGGATCTTGGCTTTCCAGTCTTATCCGGTCCATCCCGAAAATCCTTTATCGGACTTACACTTGATCTTCCGGTAGATGAAAGGGTGGAAGGAACGGCTGCCGCAGTGACTGCTTCCATCTTAAACGATGCTAATATCGTTCGGGTTCATGACGTTAAGGAAATGAAACGCGTGGCAATAATTACGGATACGATTAGGGGCCTCGCTTAATGGATCTATTCAAAATTGGTTTTCTTACAGTATCCCTTATTGATGTCATTGACCTGATTTTGGTTAGTTGGTTATTTTTTAAAATTTATCAGTATTTTAAGGAAACTCGGGCCGGGCAGATGCTTGTGGGGCTTATCATTTTGCTCATTGCGTCATTTTTATTTAATGCTATCGGTTTCAGCGCATCATCATGGTTGGTCAACCAATTCCAGACAGTGTGGGTCGTGGCGTTTGTAATCCTGTTCCAACCGGAATTGCGCCGTTTACTCATTTATGTAGGGCAGACACGTTTTTTCCAAACCATCTTTCGCATGGGCACATCCAAATCCATCGAAGAAATGGTGAAAGGCATCAACCAATTGGTTGAAAAAAAATGGGGTGCGCTTATCATCATTCAGCGTGAAACGGGCATGCGTGTTTATAAAGAAGCGGGAACACAACTCAAGGCAGAAGTATCGGCGCCGTTGCTGGTATCCATTTTTAATCCCAAGTCACCTCTACACGACGGTGCCGTTATAATCCAAAATGAAATTATCGAAGCGGCTGCCTGTATTTTACCCTTGACTGAAAGCAGTACTGTGGACCCGGCTATGGGAACGCGCCATCGTGCAGCGTTGGGGATCACGGAAGAAACGGATGCCCTCGCCATTGTCATTTCGGAAGAAACTCAACAAATTTCTGTGGCGGAGAACGGTCGTTTTGTGAATATCGGTATGGATGAGATGGAACTGCGACGCTTTTTGAATGAAGAATTGTTCATCTCTTCCGGCGACTAATTTATGACAGCCATCACCGGCCAAACATGGCTGTATGCCCTGGGCAGTGTGTTGCTGGTCAGCCTCGTATCCCTAGCCGGAGTAGCGACTCTCTCACTTTCACGAAACTTACTCAACCGCATTTTACTCTTTTTAGTGAGCTTTGCTGTAGGAAGTCTTCTGGGTGGTGCATTTATCCATTTACTTCCGGAAGCGTTCGCTTCCGATCTAAACCCCATTGCCGTTTCCGGTTCGGTGTTAGGGGGGATTATTCTCTTTTTTATTTTGGAAAAATTCTTTCGGTGGCGTCATTGCCATCACGAAACGACTGAAGATCACGTGCATCCTGTGGTACCCATGAATATTTTCGGCGATGCCATGCACAATTTTATTGATGGTATTTTGATTGGCGTCTCCTATGCTGTGAGTATTCCGTTGGGGATGGCTACGACTGTTGCTGTTTTGCTCCATGAAATTCCTCAAGAGATCGGTGATTTCGGTATTTTGATCCACGGTGGTCTCACCGTAAAAAAAGCGCTTTTGTTCAATTTTACTTCGGCCCTTACGTCTGTTATAGGTGTCATATTAGCATTGGTGCTTGGAACATCTTTGGAAGGTATTGTGCTTTATTTCCTGCCTATGACAGCCGGGGGATTTATTTATATCGCCGGTTCAGATCTTATTCCAGAATTGCATCATAATACAGATGTGAAAGTGTCGATTATACAATTGCTGGCATTGCTGGGCGGGATTGCAATCATGTTTGGACTTGCGGCTGCATTTTAAACAAATAAAGATATTAAATTAAATCATGGAATTAACAGATTTAAAAGACCGCTACGCTTCAGCAAAAGCCAAACATCACGAACTACGGAGGCATCTTTGACCTGGAATCCAGGGAAAAAGAAGTAGAAAAACTCCGTCAAAAATCCGGAGCCCCGGATTTTTGGAATGACAATAAAACTGCACAAGTTATCCTTAAAAAAATATCCCTTATAGAAAAAGAACTTACCCTGTGGTCAGATCTTGAAAAGCGCCATGGAGACGTGGAAGTTTTATTGGAATTCGCCGAAAGCGGCGATGCAGAACTGGAGGAAGTAAACGATGAACTAAAGTCCTACACCAAAATCATCGAAGATGTAGAATTGCAGATGATTCTCGGTGATGAACAGGACACCCAAGACGCCATTGTAACTATCCATCCGGGAGCAGGCGGTACCGAAAGTCAGGATTGGGCGGAAATGCTGTATCGCATGTATACGCGCTGGATTGAGCAAAAAGGCTTTAAGAAAGAAATCATGGATTATCAACCAGGTGATGAAGCAGGATTGAAAGATGTCACCATGGAAGTTAAAGGTGATTTTGCTTATGGGTTATTGAAAGCAGAAGCAGGTGTTCATCGATTAGTACGCATTTCACCTTTTGATTCAAACAGCCGTCGTCACACATCATTTGTATCCGTGTTTGTATATCCGTCCAGTGATGATGAGATTGAAATCGAAATTGATCAAAATGATATACGCATTGATACATATCGTGCCAGCGGCGCCGGTGGGCAGCATGTAAATAAAACCGATTCCGCCATTCGAATTACACATATTCCTTCAGGCATTGTTGTCCAGTGCCAAAATGAACGTTCCCAACACAAAAATAAAGCATCGGCAATGAAAGTGTTAAAAGCGCGTCTCTATCAATTGGAAGTGGAAAAGCAAAAAGAAGACAATCAGGAATTAGAAGATAGTAAAATGGATATCGGTTGGGGAAGCCAAATACGATCCTATGTTTTTCATCCATATAACATGGTGAAGGATCACCGCACGAAGGAAGAAACAGGAAATATTTCGGCTGTCATGGACGGCGCCCTAGATAATTTCATCCGAGCTTTTTTGATGAGTAAGTTGAAGTAATTTATTAAAAATACTTAAAATATAAAAAACCCCTCTTTTCGAGGTTTTTTTTTGGAAAATCTAAAAGGTTGAAATTATTCCACAAGATTCCCATCCGCATCGAGTAGAATGGGGTCACCGAAACCTAATGATTTCAGTCCATCAAGTTGCGTAGCTGCATCTCCCACAACCAAATAAATCATTTCATCCGGGCGAATTAGTTTTTTCGCCAATGCGTTATGGATTTCAACTGTCATATTACGAACGATTTTTTCCTGATCTTTGATATAATCATACGGCAAATCGTATGTTGCGATCTTATCAATCATGCCCCGTAAAGCGCCTAACGTTTCAAATTTCCGCGCGTTGGATTTGAGCAATACATTTTTGGTGAAGCCTAGGTCTTCTTCCGAAATCGGTTCATGATATGCTGACATAAGTTCTTTAAAAATATTAACTGACTCTTCTGTTGTATTCGATCGCACTCCGGAAGAAGCTGTAAATTTCCCCGGAAATTTAGAACCACTGAATCCGGTTCGTGCTCCGTACGTGTAGCCCTTTTCCTCGCGAAGGACTAAATTCACATCACCGCTGAAATTTCCGCCAAGTTTCATGTTCATTACCGTTGCAGGAAAGTAGTCGGGATCGGTTCGGGCTAATCCCAAATAACCTATACGGATTTCAGACTGCTTGGCATTAGGAACGTCTACGAAATATACTTTTGCATTTTTATCAGGTACAGGCATTTCATATTCACTAAACGTCACATCTTTTACATTCCATCTGTCCACCAATCCTTCAAAGGCTCGTACAGCTACATTGCGATTTAAATCACCTACAATACTCATTGAAACTAAATCAGCTGAAAAGTTGGTTGTATAGTAGTTTTTTAAATCATCCAGTTCGATAGATTCCACTGATTCTACTGTGCCGGAAGTTGAATTTGCAAGAATATGATCGCCATAAATCAATTTATTATAGACGTTTGATGCGATAGCCGAAGGCACAGCTGCCCGGCGTTTTATGGATTCAGCTGTTTCTCTTTTGATGCGATCAAATTCTGTTTCATCCCAGCGTGGTTCAAATAGAATTTCTTCAACTAATGCAAGTGTCGCATCAAAATTCCGTTTTAATGTTGTGACTTCAACTCCAATTGATTGTTTGCCCGTATACATGCGAATGGAAGATCCAAGAGCATCAATAGTTTCTTCAAGTTCAATAGGAGTTTTATTGGCAGTCCCCTCCATCATCATACCCGAAATCAAGTTTGCGACACCAACCTTATTGGGATCATCCAACAGCATTCCTCCCTCAATCTGTATACCAAAATTGATTAAGGGTAGTTCACTGTGTTTTGAGCCATAGAGAGAGATACCTTTTTTATAATTATGTCTCCAGATCGTGGGTAGGTTCAGGCGGGGTTGAGGTCCCGTAGTCGGTTCAATAGATCTATCGAAAGTGGACGGTATTTTAGCCACTTCCATATCTCCAGTTCCCGCTTCTTTCTCTACATTTTCAACGATTACTTCCTCTTCAATTGGAAAGAGAACAGATCCATCCGCTACCAGATCGACACTGCCTTTGGGAACGAAATTGGTCATAACATAATGTTGACCTTTTACATATGTTTCATATACGCGATTAATATCATCCATATTAACATCGAGGACTTTTTGCAGTTCATCAGCAATTGCGTCCGGAGAACCATAAAACTCATTGTAGTATGCCAGTTGAAACCCTTTTCCCAAAACAGAGGAAATTCCCTGATAGAAACCGGTTTCATATTTGGCTTTTAGCCGTTCTAAATCTTCTGCTGTAAAGCCGTCACTTTCAAAGCGGGCAAATGCTTCATGAACTGCCGCTTCTATATCTGTCAGGTTCGTAGTTGGAAATGCATTAACAACAACATTGAATGTTCCAGCAATTTCCTGTGTACTGCTGTAGGAATAAAGATTGGGGGCCAGTTTCTTTTCTTCCACAATGACTTTATACAGCGGTGCTTTTTTCCCATCACTTAACAGTTGACTCAGTAATTCAAGGGCAGATGCATCAGCATGCTTATGATCCACAGTCGGGAACACCATAGTTAAGCGTGGTGAACTGGCGAAATTATCTTCGTGGTAGACTTTTCTGGTTTCATCAAGTTGTACCGGAATAGGTTCCGGATCACCATTATCAGGACTGGATTTGATTTCTTCGAAATATTTTTCAACCAATTTTTTCACGTTCCTTTTATTGATATCCCCAGCGATCACCATGGTGGCATTATTGGGGCCGTACCATTTTTCATAAAAATCACGTACATCTTTTAATGTTGCGTTTTGCAGGTCTTCTAATTCTCCGATGGTTGTCCAATTGTAGGGATGGTCTTCAGGGTATAAGTTTTTAATAATCACATAATTGTTGTGTCCATAAGGGCGATTATCCACCCGTTGGCGTTTTTCATTTTGAACAACTTCCTGTTGGTTCTCAAAAGCAGGTTGTGTCACGGTAGAAAGGAGCCAGCCCATACGGTCAGATTCCATCCACAAAACGGTTTCTAATGCATTTTTAGGGACAACCTCATAATAAACTGTACCATCTTTATTAGTGCCGCCATTTAACGTTCCGCCCACATTTTGTATTTTTTTGAAAAATTGGTCTTGGCCAACGTGTTGGGATTCTTGGAAGAGCATGTGTTCAAACAAGTGAGCGAAGCCTGTTCTTCCCGGCGTTTCGCGATTCGAACCTACATGATATTGAATTGCAACTCCAATAATTGGATCTGATTTATCCTCGTGGAGGATGACCGTTAATCCATTATCAAGAGTATATTTTTCATAATCGATAGTGAAGGGTGTAGCGGCATTTAAAAACCAACCAAAAATAATAATGGTTGATAAAATTCTGTTGAAAACTGGTTGAGTATACATTGAATTCTCCTGTTACTAAATTGATTTAAATCGTCACAACAAACAAAAAATCTTGCTGTACTTAATATGGATAAAAATTACGCTAAAAGATTGTCCTAAACATATGAATATTAAAACTCACACCAGTGAACTTTAATCATAATTGGAATTAAAGTAAGAATTAAAAAGAATCATTTAGGCACTCCAATCTATATATTTAAATTCACAACCTTCAAATTATAAAAATGATATGTCAGACGACCATAAAAGCTTAAACGAAATTATACGTTTCCGTAAGGAAAAATTGGATACCCTCCGCGAAGGAGGTGTAAACCCATATCCTCACAATTATAATCCTACCCACACGAGCACTGACGTTCTTAATAATTACGATGCATTAGAAGAAAAGGATGTCACCGTAGCTGGTCGTATTATGGCTTTGCGCAAGATGGGCAAAGCGTCCTTTTTTCATATTCAGGATATGGGTGGCCGTATTCAGGTGTATATCAAGCGAGATGAAGTGGGTGAGGATTCTTATGCCAATTTTAAGAAAATGGATATTGGGGATATTGTTGGTGTAATGGGATTTCCTTTTACTACCAAAATGGGTGAAAAATCCATTCATGCCAAGGAATTTACTGTTTTAGCAAAAAGCATTCGTCCTCTACCGGTTGTGAAGGAAAAAGATGGTGAAACATTTGATGCTTTTGAGGATAAGGAGTTGCGTTATCGCAATCGTCATTTGGACCTCATTGTCAATCCAGAAGTAAAAGATGTATTTGTTAAACGAGCAAAAATTATTTCTACTATCCGCCAATATTTGGATAATCTTGCATTTTTAGAAGTGGAAACACCCGTTCTTCAACCTTTGTACGGCGGAGCAAATGCACGTCCGTTTACAACTCATCACAATGCGTTGGATCAGAAACTATACTTGCGAATAGCGGATGAATTATACTTAAAACGATTAATCGTTGGCGGAATTGACCGCGTTTATGAAATATCGAAGGATTTCCGTAATGAAGGCATGGACAAGAATCATAATCCTGAATTCACTATGTTAGAATTTTATTGGGCCTTTGCTGATTATGAAGACAATATGGAATTAGTTGAAGATATGATCCGTAAAACGGCCGTAGCTGTAGATGCCACAAATGTCACTTGGCATGGAAATGAAATTGATCTGTCTAAACCATTTACACGTAAACCGATTTTGGATTTATTGAAAGAAGCCACCGGTCAGGACTTGAGTTCTGCATCTGATGATGCCATGAAAAAGATCTGCAAAGTTCATAATATTGATGTGGAAGACAATGCCAATTATGGCCAAATGCTGGATGAGTTACTTGATGCACTAGTGATTCCAGATTTGGTTCAACCGACGTTTGTTATTGATTATCCTAAAGCAATCTCACCTCTGGCAAAAGCACATCGCAATGGTGATCCCAATTTGGTTGAGCGCTATGAATTATTTATCGGAGGCGCAGAATTTGCCAATTCATTTACAGAATTAAATGATCCCATCGATCAGCGGGAACGGCTTGAAGCTCAAGCTCAATTGCGGGAGCAAGGTGATGAAGAAGCGCAACCGGTGGATGAGAATTTCATCCAAGCCATGGAATGCGGTATGCCGCCTACAGGCGGTGTTGGCTTGGGAATTGATCGCCTCACCATGCTTTTGACCGAACAAAATACCATTAAAGATGTGATTCTGTTCCCCGCCATGCGGACTGTCGATGAATGAAGACAGCTTTCCGTATTGCTTTTCGTCATTTAGGATTTAAACACCAGGGCAGTTTTACGTCCTTTGCCAGTATCGCAGCTATGGTTGGGCTGGGATTGGGTGTATGCGCACTTGTTTTAACCTCATCCGTTTTGAATGGGTTTGAAGAAACCATTTCCAGTAAGATCGCTGGTTTTGATGGCCATATTCGCATTCAGCATTTTTTGTTTAAACCGGTCACTCCTTATAAAACCAGGCTCGATAGTATTCTGACTGCAAGCAATGTCTCCTTTTCGACTGTAGCCTATATTCAGGAAGCGGCCATGGTTCGTAAAGGACGATCAGCAGAAGGAATTTTGATTGTAGGTCATGGCGATGACGCATTACCGAAGAGTATTAATCAAATGATGCGGAAAGGATCTGCTTCCCTACAAAAAGGCAATATTATAATTGGTAACGATCTTGCCGCAGCTCTTAAAGTGAAAGTAGGTGATAAACTCGTTTTAGTGGACATGAAATCCATGGTATCAATTTCATCCGGACAACGAATGAAACAAGTGACAGTAAGTGGAATTTATAAATCCGGATTACAGGAATATGATAAATCAGTCGTTTATATGACACTCGCAGACGCTCAAACACTATTTCAATATGATGAAAAAGTGTCAGGATATACCATCAATATAAAAGATGGGAAACGAGCGAGGGTTTTAGCTTCACGTATAGAAGAAACGCTGGGATATCCTAATTATGCGATTACATGGAAAGAGAAACATCGGACGCTGTTTAACTGGCTGAACCTACAAAAATGGCCCATTTTAATCATATTCGGAATGATCGCATTGGTGGGTATAGTTAATATTATTTCAGCTCTTACCATGATTGTTTTGGAGAAAATACGATCCATCGGAACACTCATATCCATGGGTATGAATAAAAAAACAATTCGCAGAATTTTTCTTATCAAAGGCATATATATTGGTGTAATGGGTTCATTAGCCGGTTTAGGAGTAGCACTAATTTTAGCTGGTATCCAAATTTGGTTCAAACCCTTGTCCATCGCTGAAGACATTTATTTCATGAGTCACGTTCCTGTCTTATTCGACTGGACCATTATAGGACTCATTGTACTGTGCAGTTTTATCAGCTCCATTTTAGCAGCGCTGTGGCCAACGCATCGAGCATCGTCTGTTGAACCTGCTGTTGCATTGAGGTACGAATGAAATTTGCTTTTACCATTGCGCGCCGATTTATGCTGGGTGGTAAAGGAGCAGGGCCAAGTCAATTGACAGGCTGGATATCTATTATAGGATTGGCTACAGGTACATTTGCTCTAATTGTTATACTCGCCATACTGAACGGATTTGAAGAACGGGTCACAAACAGGGTGGTTGGTTTTGAAGGAGATTTGCGAATTACAGCTGTAGATGATGAAGTAAATTTGACAAAAGTCCTCGATGCGGTTATTCGGGATCAATATGTCGTTGATGCTCTGAATTACCAGGAACGCAAAGGGCTGATTTCATCATCGAGCCAGGATCAGCGTTTGGTTACATTTAAGGCTATTCCCATTGACCGATTTAAGGAATTTTACGATATTAGAATTGATGAATCTAAGGAAAAACCGGATGATCGATCTGTCTATGTAGGGCAAGTATTAGCCCGGAGATTGAATGTGGATGTAGGTGATGAAATCAATCTCATGAGCCCTATTGATCATAGTGGAAATGTAGGTTTGCCAAGAAGATTCTCCGGTACCATTTCTGGTATATTTTATGCTGAAGTTTTGGATGTGGACGACAGGGTGATTTTTCTTCCATTACAATTAGGTGAAAAATTATTTACACGAAAAAAAGGGTTAGATGGTATCGATGTGCGACTACAGGATTCAGAAAAAGCAGACGAATTGAAACGGTACTTTCGACGCATTTTACCGGGTGGAATTTCCATCAAAAGCTGGGCTGATCTGAATTCAAGTTTGTTCAATGCCATGCGCATGGAACGGTTAGGCACGATGGCAGTCTTGAGTCTGATTGTTTTGGTGGCCTGTTTTAATTTAATGTCTACTCTTGTGTTGGTAACTTATCAAAAGATCAGGGAAATTGGCATTTTGCGTACACTCGGAACGACAGCTCGCAGAATTCAAAGTATTATTTTAATTCAAGGCATCATGATCGGCGGCATTGGCGCCGTAGTAGGAATAGCAGCCAGTTTATTATTAGTGGCCGTCCAAAATCAATTTGGTTTATTTCCATTACCAGAAGAAATCTATTTTATTGATAAATTACCCATGGTTTTCAAAGCAGTTGATTTAATGGCAGTAATCTGTATTTCATTTGTGTTTATCCTTATTTCGTCTGCAGTGGCTTCAAGTCGTACACTTAAAATCAACCCAAAAGAAGCTGTATATTTAGAAAAATGATCTTAATCGCACATAACATCTGCAAATCCTATTATAATGGCGAAAAGGAATTACGAGTTCTAAAAAATATAAATTTAGAACTGCAGACGGGTGAAATTATCACCATCATGGGCCAATCTGGCGCAGGAAAAACAACATTACTGAATATTTTGGGAACACTTGATTCTCCCGATAACGGCTCCGTATCCATTTGTGGTCAGGAAATCAGCGGACAAACAGAAGATGAGCTTTCGGAATTACGAAATAAGCATCTTGGGTTTGTATTTCAATTCCATCATTTACTTCCTGAATTCACCGCAATGGAAAATGTGTTAATGCCTGCATTGATTTCCGGAAATGAAAATGATGCTAAAGAACGAGCGGTTGAATTATTTGACTATGTGGGAATGAATGAACGCAAAACTCATTATCCGGCTCAATTATCCGGCGGTGAACGACTTCGAGTGGCTGTATTGAGAGCGTTGATTTTAAATCCGGATGTTGTTTTAGCAGATGAACCCACCGGAAATTTAGATGTCAATTACGCTGATCGCTTATTAACCTTGTTCCGGAAAATCAATAATGATTATAATCAGGCGTTTGTCATTACGACACATAACCCCAGTGTTGCCGAAATAGGAAATCGACGATTTATTTTAGAAAATGAAACATTAAATCCTGTAGATAGTATTTGAATGTGAAACAGTACTGCTTAATTTAGGATACCCATGAAAGAGAATTTTTCAAAGAGAGTCCAATTGATTATGAAACATGCCAAGGAGGAAGCCGTACGCCTTGGACATAGTTATGTGGGATCAGAGCATTTATTGCTGGGTTTAATTCGCCTCGAAGCTGGATTGGGTGTGAAGATACTTGATATTTATGATATTGATCTCGCTGATTTGCGGGCCATGATAGAGGATATGATTAAATCATCAGGCGGAACAATGACGCTTGGACATCTGCCACTCACTCGCAGAGCTGAACGCATTTTACGTAATGCTTACAATGAAGCAGCTGCCTTGGGAGCTTCCGTCGCCGATGACGAACATTTATTGTTGGCGATGCTAAAAGAAACCGAAGGCATCGCTTTTGAAGTCTTGAATTCCTATAACCTAGATTATGACGGTGTGTTAGAATTGCTGCATGATGATGCTTCTGATGATAATGATGAAGACGATGACGAATCATTACCTATAATTAAAAAAGAGAAAAGCACTAAAAAATCTAAAACACCTGCTTTAGATCACTTTTCTCGTGATATTACGTCTTTGGCAAGAAAAGGGGAATTAGATCCAGTCATCGGCCGAATGGGTGAGATTGAACGTGTTGCGCAAATTTTAACACGGCGTAAAAAGAATAATCCTGTTTTGATTGGAGAGCCGGGAGTTGGTAAAACAGCTATCATCGAAGGATTGGCAATTCGTATCAATGAGAAATCTGTTCCCAGGTTATTGCACAATAAACGCATTTTATCTCTTGATCTTGCATCTATCGTGGCAGGTACAAAATATCGAGGTCAATTTGAAGAGAGGATGAAGACCATTATGGTCGAATTGGAAAATACGGATAACCTCATTTTATTTATTGACGAGTTACATACATTAGTGGGAGCTGGCGGTGCTTCGGGTTCGCTGGATGCGTCTAATATGTTTAAACCTGCTTTAGCTCGTGGAGATATTCATTGTATTGGTGCAACAACGTTGGATGAGTTTAGAAAGCATATAGAAAAAGATGGCGCGTTGGAGCGCCGCTTCCAGAAAATAATGGTAAATCCCCCAAGTCAGGATGAGACAATTGAAATATTAAATGGGCTTAAAGAAGCATACGAAGGCCATCACAATGTTCGTTATGATAAAAGTGCAATAGATGCCTGTGTATATTTGTCAGACCGATACATTACAGATAAATATTTACCGGATAAGGCAATTGATATTATGGATGAAGCTGGTTCCAGGGCTCATTTGCATAATGTGAGCGTTCCTCAAGAAATTTTAGAAATGGAAAAAGAAATTGATGAGGTCAGAACAAGAAAAGAAGAAGTTGTGGCAGCCCAAAAATTTGAGAAAGCAGCAAAATATCGCGACACTGAACAGAAACTAATTACAAAATTATCAAAAGCTCAACAGGAATGGCAAGAACATGAACATTCCAAACCTGAATTAATTTCCGAAGATACCATAGCGGATGTTGTTGCTCTTGTTTCAGGAATCCCTGTGAACAAAGTTGCAGAATCTGAAACGAATAAACTTCTCAAAATGGAAGATACACTGAAAAAGAATATTATTGGTCAGGAGCAAGCCATTAATAGTATTGCCAAGTCTATTCAACGTGCCCGAGCTGGATTAAAAAATCCAAATCGTCCCATAGGTGTTTTCCTATTTTTAGGACCAACGGGTGTTGGTAAAACAGAGTTAGCAAAAGTATTGGCGAATTATCTATTTAGCAATACAGGATCGCTTATTAAAATTGATATGTCCGAATTTGGAGAACGATTTTCTGTCTCACGCCTGATTGGAGCACCTCCGGGATATGTAGGGTATGAAGAGGGGGGAGAGTTGACTGAAAAAGTAAGACGCAATCCTTATTCAGTTATACTTTTTGACGAGATGGAAAAAGCTCATCCGGATGTATTCAATCTTTTATTACAATTATACGATGAAGGTGTATTAACAGACAGTTTGAGCCGTAAAGTTGATTTCAAAAACACGATTATTATAATGACATCCAATTTAGGTACAAAAGAAATCTTAAAAGGTAGTTCGCTGGGGTTTGTTAAACAGTCAACTGAAAAATCTTATGAAACTATGCGGGATAAACTTTTGGAAAAAGTTAAAACAACTTTCAGTCCTGAATTTTTAAACAGGCTGGATGAAACGATTGTATTTCATACATTGGCTGAAGAACATGTTTTAAATATTATCGATTTACAATTAGAAGATCTGCGGAGTAATCTGAAGCGCAAAGGAATGAAAGTCAAATTAATGAAATCAGCTGTAAAATTACTTCTAAAAAAAGGATATAACCCTGAATACGGTGCCCGCCATTTACGCAGGCAAATTCAGAATAGCCTGGAAGATCCCATCGCTGAAATGCTCTTGGAAGATAAATTTGTTAAAGGTGACACTATAAAAGTGAATGCAAAGAAAGGTGATTTCTTTTATATAAAAGCACCTGTTAAAAAAACGAAATCCAAAAAATCTACATCCTCCGTCGATTCTACCGAAGAAATCTAATTTTCCCTAAATTCTGCCATATAGGGCGACAATAAGCCGTTTATTTGCCATATAGGTAAATAAACTATATTGGTATAATAATTGTTATTAAATCAGTTGAATTCATATTTTTTTTGAAAAACTCATAAAAAAGGAAATTAAACATGGGTAAAATTATCGGAATTGACTTAGGAACAACAAATTCCTGTGTAGCCGTACTTGAAGGTGGAGAACCTTCAGTAATCAATAATCCGGAAGGTGGAAGAACAACACCTTCTGTCGTTGCATTTACAAAAAATGACGAACGATTAGTTGGTCAACCGGCAAAACGGCAGGCTGTTACTAATCCACAAAAAACAATCTTTTCAATCAAACGATTCATGGGCAGAATGTATGATGAAGTGGGCACGGAGCTAGAAGAAGTTCCCTACCAGGTTGAAAAGAAAAAAGGGGGAAACCTGGCTGTAAAGGTAGATGATAAAGAATACACTCCGCCGGAAATCAGTGCTATGATTTTGCAAAAACTCAAACAAATGGCAGAAGAACATTTGGGAACAACAGTTACAGACGCTGTGATTACGGTACCAGCTTATTTTAATGACTCCCAGCGTCAGGCAACCAAAGATGCAGGAAAGATTGCCGGTTTAAATGTACGACGGATAATTAACGAACCTACGGCTGCATCACTTGCTTATGGTATGGATAAAAAGAAAGATGAAAAAATTGCTGTCTTTGACTTAGGCGGTGGTACGTTTGATATTTCAATCCTAGAACTGGGTGATGGTGTTTTTGAAGTAAAATCAACCAACGGTGATACACACTTGGGTGGTGATGATTTTGATCAAAAAGTTATTAATTGGATTGCAGATGAATTCAATAAAAGTGATGGTATTGATTTGCGTAAAGACCCCATGGCCTTACAACGGTTGAGGGAAGCAGCTGAAAATGCAAAAAAGGAATTATCCAGTTCAAAACAAACAGAAATCAACTTGCCATTTGTAACAGCTGATGCGTCTGGTCCGAAACATTTGAACCTGACATTAACGCGCGCAAAGTTTGAAGAATTGGTTGCTGATCTTGTTGAGAGAATAATTAAACCTTGTAAAAAAGCGATAAAAGATGCAGGATTATCCGCATCAGAAATCGATGAAGTCATCCTCGTAGGCGGATCAACGCGTATGCCGAAAATCCAGGAAAAGGTGAAGGAAATTTTCGGTAAGGAACCCAACAAAAGTGTAAATCCAGATGAAGTGGTCGCTCTTGGAGCAGCTATACAAGGCGGTGTTTTAGCAGGTGATGTTGATGATATCCTCTTATTGGATGTAACTCCACTTTCATTGGGAATTGAAACATTGGGCAGCGTATCCACAAAACTCATCGAACGAAATACGACAATTCCGACTCGCAAATCGCAAGTTTTTAGCACGGCTGCAGATAATCAAACCACTGTTGAAATTCATGTTTTACAAGGCGAACGTGAAATGGCGATTGATAACAAAACCATTGGCCGATTTCATTTAGATGGGATTCCACCTGCACCCAGAGGTGTACCGCAGGTTGAAGTCACGTTCGACATTGATGCAAATGGAATTTTGAATGTAAGTGCAAAAGATAAGGCTTCGGGTAAAGAACAAAGTATTCGTATTGAAGCATCAAGTGGATTGAGTGAAACTGAAATAGACAAGATGGTTAATGATGCTAAGAAGCATGAATCAGAAGACAAAGATAAGCGTGAAATGGTAGACTTAAATAATCAAGCTGAGCAACTTGTTTATCAAACAGAAAAGAATATTGATGAGTTTGGTGAAAAATTATCGGATGATGAGAAAAAGACTCTTTCCGATGCAGTTGAAAAATTGAAAACCGCAAATTCAGGATCAAATAAAGATGATGTTCAATCAGCTATGGATTCATTAAATGCTGAATGGAATAAATTAGCTTCTAAAATGTATGATGATAGTAAAGAGGCTGAAAAAGGTGAAGCACCTCCTCCGAATGAAGATGAAAAAAAGAAAGACGTCGCAGACGAAATTGAAGATGCAGACTTTGAAGTTGTAGACTAAAAGTCATCTGAAAATAGCATAAAAAAAAGCGTTCCTTTGTGAACGCTTTTTTTGTAATTGGAACCCTATACACGTATATTCGTAATGATGAGTATCCAAATCAAGCGAACATGACACGTATACAAACTATACTTATAGGAATATTTATCCTCATGGTTGTTGCTGTAAATATTTTTTTACAGTCATCCTCATGGCGATTACCAATTGAGAATTACATCAACTCTAAATTAGAGGAAAATTCTGATTGGCAAATAAAAATTCCCAATCTAGAAGGCAATCTGCTTGGAACTGTCATGGGAAAAGGGATGAAATTTCATCATGATAATGGATCTCAAATCATTTTTGGTGATTATTCAATCAAAGTTAATTATTTACAAAGTTTCTTTTCCACACCAACATTATCGTTATTGCGTGTTGAGAATATATTATTTTCTCCAATAATCAATACTGATTCAATCTCAACTGATAATGCTGACAGTTTAGATCTAGATTTTCCTTCTAAATTTAACTTTATTATTCAAAATATCAGCTTGGGGGGTGTTGTTGAAATCCCTGTAAATAATGTAATTAAAACGCTGAAATTGAAATTGAATAGCCGTCTTGATGTTACACCTGAAAAGAAGGAATTTTATATTGATGAATTTTCTGCTGCATTTAATGATACATCAGGATATGTTTTATTAAGAAACACACCATTGATAATAAATGAAACCAGTGCTCATTTTTCACCTGCAAGTGGTGTGGTAAATGGATTGCCTTTTGATGGTGAAATACATTACGATTGGACTTTGTTACCAGATCTATCTGGTAATATCCATATTGAACGCTATGAATTTCCCGAACATATTTTTGAAAACTTGCCGTTAAAACCAAAATTTTCTTCATTGGAGACATTCATCCATTTTGAGTCTGATTTGGATCGTTTTTTCGGTGATGTAACTATTAAGAATCCCCTAGGATTATTTATGAAAGGCGAACTTTCTTTAACACGTCATGAAAATCATATTTCACTAAACCGATTAGGTCTGGATAGCGAAGATACAAATCTATCACTATCAGGAATTTATGAAAAAAATGGTCGGATTAGTGGTAATATACTGTTAACACATTTTGACTTGAGTAAATGGATTACAGAACAGCAGCAAACGAATGTAAATGGCACTATTATGTTGGAAGGGACAATTCAAAAAAATAATTTCAATGATATTTCGGTAACAATGGAAGTGAATGAATCTGAATTATATGGAGATCGAGATATATCCATTTCAGGTACTTTTTCTTACAATGATCAAATTTTCTCAATTGATTCGCCATTATCAATTGCAGTCGGGCCAAGTTCTATTACACTTAAAGGATACACAAATCTGCGTGATAAATTATTGGATATGGATTTGAGACTCAATGATGCCAGTATTTTTCTGGTAAATAATTTTTGGAGTGATTCATTAAACAGTGGATCTGCCACAGGTGACTTACGAGTATCAGGTAGCATTGAAAATCCATCGATACGTGCTGAATTGGAATGTAGAAATTTGGGATATCATGAAACATTTCTGGATCAATTAACAATGAATGCCCATTGGGCTCCACACCAAAACGGCGGTGATGGATTTTTTCGGGGAAAAATTGGTCGAGGTTCTTGGAGGAAATATGCTTTTGATAATGGTTTAGTGGATATTGCTTTCTCCAAGGACGGTATTGATATCCAGAGTGCAGAATTCAAACAAGCTGATAATTTTATTCAAATTTCAGGATTGATGTCGACAGATAGTATTTTAACATTAGATCACATCCAACTGGCGTATGATACCCATTATTGTATTAATGCCAAACCTTTCTCCATGAAATTAGAACCTGATAAAATTGAGATACACCCTTTTGAAATTCATATAGATGACGGAATTGTTTCAGGAAAAATGATCATTAAAGATGAAATTAGAGGCGATTTTCATTTATCAAATATTGATGCAGATATTATGAAACTATTTACAGATGATGTCCGCTATCATGTTTCAGGAACTAGTTTTGGAGATATATCCATTTCTGATCGAGATGATTATCCAGAAATTAAAATGAACTTAACATTGAAAAATGGAGTTGCTGCCAGACAGACCTTTTCAGAAATGAAATTAAATGGATCATTACATCAATATCTTCTAAATGTGGAAGAAGTCTCTTTGGTGGCAGATGATCGAAAACGAATTTCTGTTTCAGGATTTGTACCCCTTGGTAAAATAGAAGGAGGCGATCGTGAATTTGATTTTTATATCATTTTCGATGAATTAGACGTATCACTTTTAACACAATTCAGTCAATCTTCAACGTTTATGGACGGTAAAATAACAGGCAGTTATCATTTAGGCGGGAGTACGAAAAAAACACTTTACAATTTCGACCTTGAAATTAATGATGCTGTTTGGGACAGGTTGGCATTGGGTACAGTAACGACAGAGGGTTTGTTTGATGGTGATCGATTATACTTCAATAAATATACTTCCATTTATAATGGATCAGAGCTTTCCGGTGCAGCATTTTTACCTATTAATTATAATATAGCTTCTGATAATTACGGAGAATATTTCAAGGATGATTCTATTTGGGCTTATGTAACTGGTCATACAAAAAACTTAGAATTTTTGACTGCTTATATTTCAAACATAGACTCCATCAATGGAGATTTTGATTTAGAATTAGAAGTAAATGGACCTCGTGAAAATTTAATCCGAAAAGGTTATATAACTAGTCAAGATGCCACAATTTATTCTTTACAACTTGATGACCCAATTTATAATGTTGATGGTCATGCAGATTTAAATCAAAATATATTCAGATGGAAATCATTGAATGGCAGTATGGCAAAAAATCCAAATGATCAAAATGATCACAACATATTTGTTTCCGGATCAATGGACATGACTCGTTTTTTCAAACCAATTTATAATATGAATGTATTGGGAAATGAAATTTACTTTAAAACCTTATTGGGAGATATTGAGGGTATTGTAAATGTAGATCTTGCATTAACCGGTCAAAATACGATTGAAATTGCCGGTGTAATTGAGCCTGTTGATGCAGTCATGTATCAGGAGTTTGTTTCAGATTCAGATGTGGAATCTGTGGGGGAAGAAGGGAGTACAATTATTAATTATAAATTGAATTTCCCTATTACTGGAGATTTTGCTCTTAGAAATTCACAAATTGATGCTCATTTATCCGGTGAATTAAGTATGACAAAATTTGGAAACGATCCTTCAGATTTTGGTGGTGAATTATATATCAGGAATGGAACGTTTTATTATTATGGTGATGTTTTTAATATTTCTGAAGGATATATGGTTCTGGATAAAAAAGGATTCAATCCTTATTTGGATATATCTGCTCAAACAAAAATAAACCAGGAGCAAATTTATATTCAATTGGTTGGAAGATTAGATAATCCGCAATTAGTACTTGAATCATCAAGCGGTTTTTCTGATAGTGATATTATTGAACTTCTTACTATTGGAAATCGATTTGAAGACCAGGAAATTTCTGCAATGGGATTTGGAAATCGTGCTCAAAATATTCTTGGTACAATTCTAGAACGAGAGTTAGAAAAAAATATTTTACATGTTTCTGGACTAGACAAAGTCGGTTTGATTGATAATATTGACATTTCAGGAACAGCTGGTTTCATTAGTCCAAAAAATGATCAGGATTTCACCATTAGCGCTGAACGACAAATTTCTGATAAACTTTTATTAAATTATTCCTACCATCGATCTTTCTCATTCTCAAATCCAACCATGAAAAAAGTCGGTGTAGAACTCCGTTTAAATCGTTATGTTTCTCTAGTAGGAAATGTTGACGAGACCGGTAATATGCACGTAAAATACCGCCTGCGTTACTCGTACTAAACACGCACAAACATATGCAAACTTTCAGATACTTGGGAATAAGTGTCCTCTTTTTGGGGATAATGCACTCACAAAACGATGAATCACTATTTGTGAATGAAGTTTACTTTTTGGGAAATAAGACCATCTCCGAAAGGCAGCTTAAAAAAAATATAAATTTGAAAAGTACATTTCTTTTTACAAAAACTAAGTTCGATCGACGTATTTTGAAATTGGATGCAATCACAATAAAAAATCGCTATAAAACGGAAGGTTTTTTGAATGCAACAGTCCGCGATTCCTTTTTGATCCAAAACAATACAGTGGATATTTATTTTATTGTAAATGAGGGTCAGAGAATATATATAAATAATATTGATATCGAGGGTAATAAGCATATTTCCAGAAAAAAGATTCAAAAATCCTTAGCTCTCAAAAAAAATATACCCTTTAATCCTGTTTCTTTAAATACTAACTTGGCGGCTGTTGAGGAAAAGTATCACCATATAGGAAAATTATTTTCCAAAATTGATGTTGAAACAGATTTACGCGATTCAGCAGATATTAAAATTGTGATTACCGAAGGTCCTGATGTATTTATAAATAAAACATATATTGAAGGACTGGATTCGTCTAAACACTATATTGTTAATAGAGAATTACATTTCGACAAAGGGGATAAGTATGACATTGAAGATGTGTTATTATCCCAACGGAGATTATTGGAAACAAGTCAATTTTCTAGTGCAAATATCTATCCTGTTAAGTACATCAACAGTGATACACTGGTAAATATAGTCGTAGAATTACGCAATTTCCCCAAGCGTGAAATCAGCTCTGAAGGTGGCTTTGTACCCATAGAATTTGGTGGTTTAAACTTATCCGGGCCGGGTGCATTCCTGCAATGGAAAAACAGAAGTCTTTTTGGATCAACGACTCGTCTATCTGCAAAGACATCATTGGATATTCCTACTGAAGAGGGGCTGCGTTATCCTCGATTAAAAATCGATTCTAATTTGGAAAATCAATGGTTGATGAATTTACATTTTCCCACGAAAGTGCAATCATTATATGAATTGTATAAAAAATATGGTTCTTATGATAATCCGTTTATTCAGCGTTATGGATTCAACTGGTCTTCAATTAATCAAATTACAGAAACATCGTTTATCGAGTTTGGCATGCATTGGGAAAAGTTCAGCCAACAGGAGGGTAGTGTGTCGAATGTGGAACAGCGCATGATTTCCCTCAAGACAAAATTGGATTTTTCAAATCATCCTTTAACTCCAACCAATGGTGTAATTTTCACGGGGGATATTTACAGTGTAGGTGGTTTATTGGGCGGTACACGGGAATATCAAAAGATAGATACTGGCATGAAGACCTATATCCCCTTAAGAAGCAAAATTGTTTTTGCGGCAAGAGTACAATACGGAATCATCTTCAATTGGAAAGAAGAGTATGATATTTATGAAGAAGTCCTTTTTGAAAAATTCTATTTGGGTGGTGCAAAATCATTGCGTGGATGGAATGCATTGCAATTTCCGGAAGAAAGAAATAAAGATATTCATTTGAATGGTAATGAAATTCGCTTTTTAACGAGTTATGAATTACGTTTCCCAATTTTGGATCCTTTGGGAGCAGAAATTTTTATAGATGGTGGACAATTATGGGATAGTAATTCAACTATTAGTTTAAGTGAATTAAGTTGGGATGCAGGTGTAGGAATAACGTATATGTCTCCACTTGGGCCTATAAGGTTTGATTATGCTTTTCAATTGGACAATCCAAAAATTAGGATAAAGCAATGGGGCGTTTTATATGCTTTTTAAGGAACTTGAAATAAATTGAGATGTATAACGGATTTAATATGGAATCAATAACATTGATGTTTGAACTCCATTGTGTAAATTTGGCGTCCAAAAATTGAGGTAAACAAGAAATATGAAACATATTATCATTTGGTTTTCTATAATCAGTTTAATAATAGTCGGTTGTGAAGGAACGAAGACAGCCGAGGAATATTTTAATGCAGCTGAAGTAGAAAGAAATGCAAAGAATATAAAGGTATCCCTGGAAAACCTTGAAAAATTGATTGAGCATTATCCGGATAATGCATTAGCAGCCCAGGCACAATATCTCATGGGGGATATTTATATGAATGATCTTCGTGATTTTGACAATGCCATTTCTTCCTATACAAAAGTGGTGGAAAACTTTTCCGGTTCCTCACATGAAGCGCAAGCTCAATTTATGGTTGGTTATGTGCAGGCAAATATTTTAAGTGATTATGAATCAGCCAAAGCTACGTATAACTTATTTCTCGAAAAATTTCCTGATCATGAGTTAGCACCATCTGTGCAATTTGAAATTAGTAATCTGGGAAAGAATATCAATGATATTCCCGTTTTAAAACATATTGCATCCTAGATATCCACAACCCAATGAGTGAATTTAGTTTAACCGAAATCAACGAACGTATAGCTCGAGAATCCACATTTGTTGATGATTTAAAAAAAGCTCTCGGGCAAGTCATAGTTGGTCAGGATGATTTAATCAATCGCATCTTAATTGGACTTTTGGCAAACGGGCATATTTTATTAGAAGGTGTTCCCGGTCTTGCTAAAACTTTGACTGTAAAAACCTTAGCGCAATTGATTAACACACAATTTCAGCGCATCCAATTTACACCGGACATGCTCCCAGCAGATTTAATAGGCACACTAATTTATAACCAAAAAAACGGATCATTTGAAACGAGAAAAGGGCCCATTTTTGCAAATGTTATTCTAGCAGATGAAATCAATCGTTCGCCGGCAAAAGTTCAAAGCGCCTTGCTTGAAGCGATGCAGGAACGGCAAGTAACCATAGGTGATGAAACATTTAAACTTGAAGCACCTTTTCTTGTTATGGCGACACAAAACCCCATTGAACAGGAAGGAACCTATCCATTGCCCGAAGCGCAAGTGGATCGGTTCATGCTGAAATTATGTGTGGAATATCCCAGTAAGGATGAAGAGCGTGCTATACTGAAGCGAATGGCTACGACTCAAATTTCTGATAGTGTTACAGCTGTTATAGATGCTGAACAAATCTTAAATGCACAAAATGTGATTAATGATATTTATGTGGATGAAAAAGTTGAAGATTATGTTCTAGACTTGGTTTTCGCTACACGTAATCCCGGTAAATATAACTTAGGTGACATGGAAAATTTAATTGAATATGGCGCATCACCACGGGCAACAATCAACCTGATTTTAGCTGCAAAAGCCCGAGCATTCCTTCAGCATCGTGGATATGTTACACCGGAAGACGTACGTTTCGTCGGAAGGGATGTATTACGCCATCGTGTAATATTGACGTATGAAGCGGAAGCGGAAGAGCTAACGTCAGAAGACGTACTGCAACGCTTATTTGACAGCGTCGAAATTCCCTAATTAAGGAAAAAAGAAGAAGTAAAAATGTTACATAATCAGCATTTAATTTTTTCTTCTTCTTACTTATTCTTTATTTCTTTTTCCTTCACCAAATGATTCCAAAAGAAATACTCAAGAAAGTCCGGCAGATTGAAATTCGGACCAAAGGTCTGGTCAATGATCTTTTTGGAGGTGAATATCATTCTGTATTTAAAGGCCGGGGTATGACTTTTTCTGAAGTGCGTGAATACCAGCCCGGTGATGACATACGATTGATAGACTGGAATGTGACAGCTCGCTCCGGTTCACCATTTGTAAAAATTTTTGAGGAAGAACGGGAATTAACTGTTTACCTTTTAGTAGATGTGAGCCGTTCGGGCCATTTTGGTTCCATCACCCAGTTCAAAAGTGAAATTGCTGCAGAAATTGCAGCTGTGCTCGGTTTTTCTGCTATTAAGAATAATGATAAAGTTGGACTGATTTTATTCAGCGATGAGGTGGAGCAGTATATTGCACCAAAGAAAGGCCGCTCCCATGTACTTCGGGTTGTACGAGAATTATTGTACCACAAGCCACATGAAAAAGGCACGTCTATAAGAACAGCATTAGAATTTCTTTTAAATGTAGCCAAACGACGAAGTGTTGTATTCTTGCTTACAGATTTTTTGGATGAAAAATATTGGTCCAGTTTAAAAATGGCCAATCGCAAGCATGATTTAATCGGTTTAAAAATGAGTGATCCGTTTGAATCTTCCATTCCTGATATTGGATTGGTTAAAGTCCATGATCCGGAAACGGATGAGACAAGTTGGATTGATACTGGATCTACTGTGGATCGAGCGCAGTATGAAGCAGCAATAATAGAGCAAAATGAAAAGTTTGCCAAAGAATGTGACCGCATTGGATTCGATATAATTCCCATTTCAACAGATAAGGATTTTGTGGAACCGCTGATGAATTATTTTAAAAAGCGTGAAAAGCGAATATAAAATGAAAAAATTTATACCAATTGTTATCCTTTTAATTTTTAGCTGTACAACGAAAGATGTTCAACAAAATCTTTCCATTAGTTCAGAAATAGATACATCGATAGTCACTATAGGTGATGTGATTCTATATTCGATTATTCTTGAAGGTATTGGTAATAAATTTGCTTTGATTGAACCATTTGAAACACCGGAAGCCATGGAATTAAGAAGATTGGATGTTTCCCAGATTAAAAATGGATATTTAAACGAATTACAATTTGTTTTTTGGGATACAGGTCGTTTTACGATTCCTGCGATTGAGGTTGCTATCTTAAACCCAGATAGCACACTAAAAATGAAAATGCGAACTGATCTCCAAAACATTATCGTTGTTTCATCGACAGATCCAACTATGGCCGGAGCTATGAAACCGGTCAAAGATCCATTGCCTGTTTCACGTCCATTAGAATGGAAAATAATATTACTTATTTCCACGTTATTTTTGACATTGGCAATCATGGTCTGGTTAAGTATAAAGTACAGAAAAGAAAAATTAATTGGTCCGCCAAAAAATATTAAACCCCAACCGGATGAAATTGCCATAGAAAAACTGAATGCTTTACGAATGAATTCAAAAGAAAATCTCGATCTCAAGGAATTCTATGTGCAAATATCTTACATTTTAAGAGAATATGTTGAACATAGTTTATTTTTAAAAACGTTGGAAATGACAACGGAGGATATAAAATCATTGGATAATATTTTGCCATTTTCTGACGAAGAAATGAAAGCGTGGCTTACATTGCTGGAGCGTTCAGATTTGATTAAATATGCAAAAATGATGCCGGAAAACAATATATATACTCAAGATTTAACCACTGCTGAAGATTTCATACAATCAACAATCCCTTATTGGAAACTGGTTGAAGCCTCAAGTGCATAATATCTTTATGCTCGTTTGAGAATACTTCTTCTAATCTGTAAATTATAAGCTCTATTTCAAAGGAATCGAATGGCAACAACAGCAAATATTAAAAATGGTGCGGTGATTCTGCACAAGAATAAACGGATGAAGGTCATAGAATTTTTGCATGTGAAACCTGGGAAAGGACCTGCGTTTGTCCGGACGAAATTAAAAGATATTAAAACTGGTAAAATAATTGATGAAACATTCAATTCTGGGGCGAAATTGCAATTTATCAAGGTTGAAGCAAAAAAAATGCAATACTTGTACGAAGATGGAAATCAGTCTATTTTCATGGATAACCAGACCTATGATCAAATTAATGTTAACGATGAAATTGTCGGTTCGCAAAAAGGATTTCTTAAATCGGGTTTAAATGTTGATTTATTGTTTGATGGACAAGAAGCTCTCGACGTGCGTTTACCGGCGCATGTTAATTTGGAAGTCACTCATACAGAACCTGGTATGAGAGGAAATACAGCAACCGGTGCGACGAAACCCGCTACGCTTGAGACGGGCATTGACGTTCAAGTTCCCTTATTCATAGAGGTGGGCGACGTTTTACGCTTGGATACACGAACCGGTGAATATATTGAAAGAGCAAAAAAATAATAACCATTAGGGGAAATTATGTGGCAGGATAAACTGAAGGAAATCATATACATATTAGAACACAGTGACGTGAATGAAATTGACGTTACATTTCTAGGAAAGCGATACCATGTTGTGAAATCTTCTCCTGTATCTACAGATTCACCTGATCAAAAAACACACTCTGCTCCAGCGGCTGTTTCTGCACCTGAATCAGCACCGACTCATACAGAAACATCAAATGAGGAAGATTCAATTATCGGGAATGAAGTTCTTTCGCCCATGCCCGGTACATTCTATAATTCAGGCAGTTCCGAAGATAACGCATTTGTAAATAAAGGCGATAAAGTGAATAAAGGTGACACATTATGCATTATCGAAGCCATGAAAATCATGAATGAAATTGAGGCTGAAGAGAGTGGAGTTGTGAGCAAAATTCTTGTAGAAAACGGAGATCCTGTGGAATATAACCAGCCTTTATTTATTATTGATCCCAGCGGATAAAACGTGTTTAAAAAAATCCTGATTGCCAATCGCGGTGAGATTGCTCTACGCATCATCCGAGCCTGCCATGAATTGGGTATTAAGACAGTGGCTGTTTATTCCACGGCAGATGAATATTCCCTCCATGTAAAATTTGCAGATGAAGCTGTGTGTATCGGCCCACCTGCCAGTACCGAAAGCTATCTGAATATTCCACGCATTCTTGCGGCGGCCGAAATTACCAACGCGGATGCAATTCATCCCGGTTACGGATTTTTAGCCGAAAATGCAGATTTCTCCAGGATCTGCGAAGAAAATGAATTTACCTTTATTGGACCATCCCGGGAAATCATTGAAGCCATGGGTGATAAAGCCAATGCTAAAGCAACAATGAAAGTTGCCGGTGTTCCCGTCATTCCCGGAAGTGATGGCGTAATGAGCGGTGTGGATGAAGCAAAAAAATTAGCAGCAGAGATGGGCTATCCGGTCATGCTGAAAGCATCTGCAGGCGGAGGTGGTAAAGGAATGCGTTTGGCTCGTGAAGAAGCCGAACTGGAAAAAATGTATACGACAGCCAGTAATGAAGCAAAAAAAGCCTTCAATAATGGCGATATGTATTTGGAAAAATTTGTGGAAAATCCACGGCATATTGAAGTGCAGATCTTGGCAGATGAATACGGAAATTGTATTCATCTTGGTGAACGGGAATGCTCCATCCAGCGACGACATCAAAAACTGGTGGAAGAATCACCCTCCTCGGTAGTAACGGAAGAGGTTCGTCAAAAAATGGGAGAATTGGCTGTTCGGGGAGCAAAAGCTGTAAATTATGTAGGTGTGGGGACTATTGAATTCTTATTGGATAAGAACAATGATTTTTATTTTATGGAAATGAATACACGAATTCAGGTTGAACATACCATTACCGAAATGGTGACTGGTATTGATTTAATAAAGCAACAAATCCGAATGCATGGCGGAAAAGAATATCCAAAAAATTATCAAAATTTCAAAATGCGGGGACATTCCATTGAGTGTCGAATAAATGCTGAAGATCCGTCTAATAATTTTATGCCCTTTCCCGGAAAAATAACCAGTTTACATTTTCCGGGAGGAAAGGGTGTGCGTGTAGATTCTCATGCCTATGCCGGATATGAAATTCCCTCACATTATGATTCAATGATTGGTAAATTAATTGTGTTCGCCAGCACACGAGAAAGAGCAATCATTCGAATGCAGCGTGCTTTGGAAGAAACCATTATTGAAGGTCCAAAAACGACAATTCCATTTCATCAAGCCATCATGAAAGATAAAACATTTCAAGCCGGTGATTTTGACACCAGTTTTTTAGAAACATTTGAGTATAATCCTGAACAGTTAGATTAATAGTAAAGTAAATGAATATACCATCAAATTTAAAATATACATCTGACCATGAATGGACAAACATTAAAAACGGTGTAGCCACGATAGGAATCACGGATTTTGCCCAGGGAGAATTGGGTGATATTGTTTTTGTTGAATTTCCGGAATTGGGTGACAGTTTTGATATAGGCGATCCTTTTGGTACAATTGAAGCAGTAAAAACGGTCGCTGATCTGTTTATGCCGGTGAGTGGTGAGATTGCAGCAATCAATGAAGAATTGGATGACGATCCGTCGAAAGTGAATTCTGATCCTTACGGCGATGGCTGGCTGGTGAAAATAAAAATGTCCAAACCGGATGAAGAAGGAGACCTTATGTTGTTCACGTCTTATGAGGAAATTATAGGTTAATTATGGACTCTGTATTCCAACATCTTCTTGATATAAAAGCAGAAAAAGGCGCAGGGTATATTGTCCTCATCGATCCCGATAAGAAAAATGATGAGTCCTTGATCAATCAAGTTGAAACTGCGAATAAATCAGGTGTAGATGCCTTATTTGTGGGCGGAAGTCTTATGATGGACAGTCACCATCACGATCGCGTTAAGCAGATCAAAAAGCATTCTGATATTCCGGTCATCTTTTTTCCCGGAGGAGTGAATCAAATGAATAGCCATTATGATGCCATGTTATTCATGTCTCTTCTTTCCGGGCGAAATCCTCAATATCTTATCGGCGAGCAGGTTGTGGCGGCTCCCATCGTCAAAGATATGGGTATGGAAGTTATTCCAACCGCTTATTTGCTGTTTGATGGAGGTGCCCATTCTACTGTGGAAGTGATTAGCGGTACAAGGCCGTTGCCTATGAACCGTCCGGATATTGCAATCGCCCATGCTCTGGCCGCTGAATTTATGGGGAAAAAATTAATTTATTTGGAAGCAGGTAGCGGAGCGACTAAAGCAATTTTCACAGATGTAATACGAAGTATTTCTTCTGAAACAAATGTACCATTGATTGTCGGTGGTGGAATTAAGACACCTGAAGCTGCTAACAAACGTGTGGAAGCAGGTGCCTCTTATATTGTGACGGGTACTGTTTTGGAAGAAAATGGTGATAGTGGTTTGATGAGAGCGTTTGCAGATGCAGTTCATGGAGGAAAAAGATGATTGATCGTCAAGAAATTATTAATCAACTCCGAGAAAGTTCGGATGTGAAAAACACCATGATTATTGCCTGCGCAGAAGATATTGAAAAAGCAGCAGTTATGATGGTCGCTGTAGCTCAAAATGGAAAAATGATCTTATGGTGCGGAAACGGCGGCAGCGCTGCAGATGCACAGCATATGGCGGCAGAACTCATGGGCGGATTGCGTAGTCATGACCGTCCAGCGGTTAAATCTATCGCTCTCACTACAGATACGTCTTTTATTACAGCTTGGACCAATGATACCGATTATGAATCTATATTTTCACGCCAGATTGAAGGACTAGGCAATGAAGGTGATGTGTTGATTGCCATATCTACCAGCGGTAATTCGAAAAATGTGGTTAAAGCTGTGGAAGCGTGTAGAGAAAAAGGTATTTCGGTCATTGTGTTAACCGGCAAAACAGGAGGCGTTTTAAAGGAGTTGGGTGACGTGACCATTTCTGTTCCCAGTGATGATACCCAACGCATTCAGGAAGGGCATTTGCTGGCAGAACACATTCTTTGTGAAATGGTCGAAAAATCAGTCATAGGTTAATAGATGGAAGCTCACCTCCACGATTATATCACCATGCTCCGGGTGGAACGCAATCTTGCACTGAATACGATTGATGCTTACAGGCGTGATTTAAAAAATTATGTTTCGTATTTAGAAACAAAAGGTTTGAATAGCGTAAAGGGTATTAAACAAAAACATATTCGCGGATTTATACGCGCATTGGCAGATATACATTTGTCAGCGTCCAGTATTAACCGAGCATTATCATCCATTCGATCTTACCATACCTATTTGAATGATGAACATTGGGTGGAAAATAATCCATCGCAACTTATGGAAGCGCCTAAACTTCCTCGAAAACTGCCGGACGTGTTAACCGTGCAGGAAGTGGATGATATTTTGGATGCCGTTAATGAATCCGCTGCGTTGGCATTGCGTGATTTGGCATTACTTGAAATATTGTATTCTGCCGGTTTACGAGTTTCAGAAGCATGTAATCTCAATTTAACCGGGATGCTGTTGGACAATGAAATGATCCGTGTGTCCGGAAAGGGGAATAAGGAACGACTTGTGCCTATGGGACCCCGTGCATTGGATAGATTAAACGATTATATTAAATTTGAGCGACCTGCGCTTTCTCGCAAACGAAAAACGGATGGTATTGTTTTTTTAAGCCGCAATGGTAGACCTCTTACACGCATGTCCGTTTACAATATTTTGAAAAAATGGAGCCAAGCTGCTGGAATTACAAAAAAGGTCAGCCCCCACACAATGCGTCATTCGTTTGCTACACATTTGCTGGAAGGCGGAGCAGATCTCCGGGCGGTGCAGGAAATGCTAGGCCACGCGGATATTTCCTCCACACAGATTTATACCCATTTAGACAAAGAACATTTAAAGGAGGTCCATCGGACCTTTCATCCGAGGTGGTAGATTATGCTATTCAGAGTTCCAATTGAAGTATTAGTCCTTTTATTACCCGTGTTGTTGTTCGCCTTGGTTTTTCACGAATTTTCCCATGCATGGGTTGCTAATAAGTTGGGTGATCCCACAGCGCGGTATTCCGGGAGACTCACGCTAAATCCCATGGCTCACCTCGATCCATTTGGTTCGTTGATGATTTTATTTGTGGGTTTTGGCTGGGCTAAACCAGTGCCGGTGGATACCCGCTATCTTTCCAATCCCCGGGTGGATATGATGAAGATCGCCTTTGCAGGACCGGCGGCGAATTTACTTCTGGCATTTGTCGGCGGTACCTTAATCAGAACGGGAATTTTTGGCGGTTCTTCCATTACCATGATGCTTATATTATTTACACAAATTAATATAATGCTTGCTGTGTTTAACATGATTCCCATTCCACCGCTGGACGGTTCACAAATTTTCTCAGGTCTCATGATGCGTAAAAATCCTGTATTAGTGCATAAACTGCAAATGTATGGCCCGCAGATTTTATTGGGACTAATCATGATTGGATATTTCACTAACTTATCACCGATTTGGATGGTTATGAGCCCTTTTGTTAGCTTCTTTTTATTCCTTTTTGCAGGGTTATGATTAAAGACGATGACAATCAATATTTTAGAAAAATTATTGATCGAAAACGTCCAGCACGTTCTCTTCTCAGGACGATTGCCTTATTAGGTGTCATCTTATGGTTGATGTTTTATTTAATGAAAATTGCAAGTGTAGGTTAATCGGATGAAGCAGCTTGTGGAATGTGTACCGAATTTTTCTGAAGGGCGTGATTTGGTTAAAATCAAACAGATTACTGATGCCATTGAAGCAGTCGATGGAATTACACTTTTGGATTCAGATCCGGGAAAAGATACAAATCGAACGGTTGTTACATTCGTCGGATCAGTTGCCAGTGTAGAAGAAGCGGCCTTTCAAGGTATTGCCAAAGCAGCTGAAGTGATTGACATGGGCAGTCATTCCGGTGCTCATGCCCGCTTGGGTGCAACGGATGTATGTCCGTTTATTCCTGTCAGCGGTGTAACAGTTAAAGACTGTGTTGACTTATCTCATCGTGTGGCTAAACGAGTTGGAGACGAACTGAAAATCCCGGTTTATCTCTATGAAGATTCAGCTCAAAAAGACGATCGCAAGAGTTTACCGGTTGTTCGCGCCGGTGAATATGAAGGATTAGCTAAAAAGCTGAAAGACCCCAATTGGAAACCGGATTACGGTCCGGCAAAATTCAATGCAAAAAGCGGTGCGACAGTCATGGGTTCACGAGAGTTTTTAATCGCTTATAATATTAATTTGAATACCAAAGATCAGCGGTTGGCCTCGGACATCGCTTTTGAACTCCGTGAAAAGGGCCGGAGCAAACGAATTCCAAATCCTGATTCTCCCAATTTATTGGATGGAGAAATTGTACGGGATGAACAGGGTAAAGCTGTTAAAATTCCCGGGTTGTTTAAAGATGTAAAGGGCGTTGGCTGGTATATAGAAGAATTCAAGCGCGCGCAGATTTCCATCAATTTCAATAATTATAAAATATCCACAATTCATGACGTATTTGATAAAGCATGTGAGTTAGCTGTGGAACGTGGAATTCGCGTAACCGGAAGTGAATTGGTGGGGCTTATCTCTAAGGAAGCATTATTGATGGCCGGGCGTCATTATCTAAAGAAGCAGCGCCGCACCACCGCCGTACCTGAAGCAGATATAATTGAGTGTGCCGTGCAATCTTTGGGACTAAATGACCTTTATCCTTTCAGATCAGGAGAAAAAATTATTGAATTCGCTGTAGGGCAAACCAGCGGTCAGTTGATGGGCTTGACATCTGAAGGATTTGTAGATGAACTTTCATCCAATTCCCCGGCACCTGGCGGTGGCAGCGTAGCAGCCTTGGCTGGAAGCCTCGGTGCGGCACTGGTGTCCATGGTGGCAGCATTGACCCATGAAAAGAAAGGATTTGAAGCATCAAAAGATGAAATGGATGATTTTGGGAATAAAGCCCAAAAAATAAAAGATCGTTTATCGTTTTTGGTGGATGAAGATACAAATGCCTTCAATAGAGTCATGGAGGCCAATCGCCTTCCTGCAAATTCGGATGAAGAAAAAAGTACTAAACGAAAAGCAGGCCGCGCTGCAAACAAATATGCCATTGAAATTCCATTGGAAGCAGCAGAACTGTCATTATCGGTATTAGAAATTGCTGTTGATTTAGTGAAAAAGGGTAATCCAAATTCAGTCAGCGATGTGGGTGTCGCAGGTGAAGTCGCTTTAGCCGGAGTTCGTGGTGCATGCATGAACGTTTTGATTAATTTGACGGGAATTAAGGATAAACGCTATACAAACAGAAAGAAAAATCAAGTAGATGAATTATTGATTGAATCACAGAAATTTGAACGGAAGATTTTTCGTAAAACTATAAAAATAATTGAAAGCTAATGGCTCAAATTCACATATTATCTCAAGATCTGCGTAATAAGATCGCCGCCGGCGAAGTAGTAGAAAGACCCGCATCAGTGGTTAAAGAACTTGTTGAAAATAGTTTGGATGCCAACACTACGGAAATCACAATCGTTATTGAAAAGGGCGGTCATCAGCTTATTCAGGTATCAGACAATGGCGGCGGAATTTCTCCTGAAGATATGAATTTGGCAGTTCAACGCTATTCCACAAGTAAGATAGAATCCGTGGATGATTTGTTCAATATCAATTCGCTGGGTTTTCGTGGAGAAGCGCTTGCAAGTATTGCCTCTGTATCAGAAATGGAATTGGCTTCTTGCGTAAATGGTGAGGATGGATTTGCTGTTTCAATTCACGATGGTCAGGCCGGTGAGTTAAAACCTGCTGAACCGGTGCAGGGAACGAGTATTAATGTGCGCAATCTTTTTTATAATACGCCTGCTCGGAAAAAATTCCTCAAATCCCAACGTGTTGAATTCCGTCAAATTGTTGCCATGGTTCGCCGGTATGGATTGGCATATCCGGAAGTGGCTTTTAAGTTAGTGCATGACAATAAAGAAATTTTGAATATCCAGAGTGAAACTTTAAAAGAACGAATCGATAATTTATTGGATCCTACATATAGTGCACATTTACTGGAAGTGAACATCGTTAAAGGTGATTTTGCCATCAGCGGTTATGTGGGGAATCTAAATCTCTTACGATCACGCCCGGGAGAACAATACATTTACCTGAACCGTCGATTCATTAAACATCGGCTATTGAATAACGCTGTGTATGGTGCCTATCAATCGTTACTTAAAAGGGGTGAGTATCCCTTCTACGTACTCAACCTTGTGCAGCCGGCAGATCAAGTGGACGTAAATGTCCATCCCATGAAAATCGAAGTGCGTTTCAAGGACGAATGGCGGTTATACCATGTGTTGAAATCGGCTGTGTCGGATGCGATGGGCGACATTTTAGACACCATTCCGGATTTTTCAAAAATGGCAACACACTTTCCGGAATTTGGAAATGGATCGCAGCAGGGGAGTCTTTCCATCCCGGCTGTGGAAACGCCCATCCAGCAGGGATTGGAGCGAGCAAAAACATACATGGACACATTTTCCGAGAAGAAAGAATCGGTTGAAGATGTAAGCACCGGGAATATCTGGCAGATCCATGATAAATATATTGTTTCTCAAATCAACAGCGGATTAGTCATTATTGATCAACATGTGGCACATGAACGCATATTATTTGAAGATGCTTTGGAGGCGTTTGAAAAAGCACCCTTGGGAGCCCAAACGCTGTTATTTCCGGAAACACTGGAATTTTCAGCCGATGAGTTTTCTGTCCTTCTGGATATTCTTCCCAATCTGAACAAGCTTGGATTTCGTATGCAGGAATTCGGTAAAAATACGGTTATGGTGGAAGCAATCCCCTCTGAAATGGTCTGGGGTAATGAAAAAACAATTATACGTGAAATTATGGATTCCTTCTTGGAAAATAAGAAAAAATATAGTTCATGGCAGGAAGGACTCGCCGCATCTTATTCGTGCCATGCTGCTGTAAAAGCTGGTGATTCCCTCACCATTCAGGAAATGCAGGCACTGGTAAATCGCTTATTTTCTACAAATCATCCTTACTATTGTCCCCACGGGCGGCCGATTATTGTCCAGCTTTCCATTGAAGAATTGGACAAACGCTTCGAGCGACTCTAGAATTCAGCTAATAATATGACAGGAAAATCCACCCTCACAATCGTTGGTCCAACGGCTGTGGGGAAAACAGCTGTTGCTATTGTAGTAGCCCAAAAGATCAATGGTGAAATTATTAGCTTGGACTCTCGGCAGATTTATAAAGGAATGTCTATTGGAACTGCACAGCCTTCACCAACAGAATTGGACGCAGTACCACACCATTTGATAGGCGTTCGTGAACCGAATGAAATGATATCCGCCGGGGAATATGCTGACTTGGTAAATGACGCAATGGAAGATATCAGAAGTCGTGGTAACGAACCCATCCTTTGCGGTGGCGCCGGATTGTATTTAGACGCATTAACGATCGGGATTTTTGAAGAGAGTATCACAGATTATGAAATTCGGGAGCGATTGAGTAAGGAGTATGATAAAGATCCAAATCCATTACTGAAAAAATTAACACACATCGATCCTGAATATGCAGACATAGTTCATATTAATAATAAAAAACGCCTCGTCCGAGCTTTGGAAATTTTTGAAATTACTGGAAAAATTCCTACTGAACATTTTACCAATCAACCTCGCCATGTCAATCGTTCAATCATCCAATCGATCTGCACAATATTATTATCAATAGATAGACAGCTTTTGGTGGACCGAATCAGAAAACGAACTAAAGTTATGCTGCAAAACAGATGGATCGAAGAAACAAAAAAATTACGTGAAAAATATTCTGTTGAAGAAGCCCATGGATTGGATTCCATTGGTTACCGTCAAATCTGTCAATATTTAGATGAAGAATTCACTTTGGAAGAATTGGAAGAGGAAATTGTTGTCCGTACCCGGCAATATGCCAAACGCCAGCTCACGTGGTTCAGAAATCGTTCAAATCCGGTTGAGATTAATGTAGAAAAATTTGAACGTGTGGATGATATAGCAGATGAAGTTATTTTGGTGTGGAAAAAGTTTTCAAATCAATGACAAATATCGTTCTAATTTAAAAGAACATAAAAACTATCTTCACCTGCCAAAGAAGTAGCGCAGGAAGGCTATCTCCTTGTAAACGATTACATCCGTGTACGCAAAGACAATTATTCTTTTTTCTAATAGGGCTTAAATGTTAACTTTACCTTCGAATTGACCCTTTAAAACGCTCCAGTGAGGGCGAGAAGGGCAGCGAATGGACCTCCGTTCAGTAATTCCGCAAGTGCGGGATATGAAGCTGCCCGGGGGTTTTTTTTAACATGGAGATTTTATGACAGCAAAACAGACAGTAATCGAAGATGCAGCGTCTATTGGGCGGCAAATCACACGCATATCACGTGAAATTGTGGAAAAAAATGGTGGTGCAGACGAAGTGGTGCTTATCGGAATTCGGACTCGTGGTGAGCCATTAGCGGAGAGAGTTCAGTCGCTTATTGTCGCAGATACGGGTCACGAAATTCAGCTTGGAGCCCTGGATATCACTTTTCACAGGGATGATTTTCGCGAGCGTCTCGTGGTTCCCCAAGTAGAGGGAACAGATATCGAATTTTCTTTGGATGATAAAACCGTGGTGCTGGTGGATGATGTGCTTTATACCGGTCGCACAATACGCTCGGCTATGGAAGCGCTTATGGCTTTCGGGCGGCCGAAAAAAATTCAATTATTTGTTTTGGTGGATCGCGGACATCGTGAAATGCCTATTAAAGCCGACTTTGTTGGAAAGAATATTCCCACCAATGAAGGTGAGCATGTGAATGTATTCTTGAAAGAAATTGACGGAAAAGACGCCATTGTGCTCATGGCTTATGGGGAGGAATCATGAGTTTACACCATCGACATTTGCTTGGATTAGAAGGATATCCGGCTGAAGATATTCAAACAATCATTGATACAGCATTTACATTTCGGGAAGTGCTGGACCGTCCCATTAAAAAAGTACCATCATTGCAAGGAAAAACGATTGTCAATCTCTTTTTCGAAAATTCCACACGGACTCGTATTAGTTTTGAATTGGCACAAAAACGATTGAGTGCGGATACAGTCAATTTCTCTGCGTCCACGTCCAGTTTGAAAAAAGGAGAGAGTTTTAAGGATACGGTGCAGAATATTGAAGCAATGAAAATTGATGCCTGTGTCATGCGCCATCCCACTCCCGGTGCGCCATTAAGATTGACAGAATATGTGGATGCAGTCGTTATCAACGCAGGGGACGGAACCCACGAACACCCAACACAAGCCATTTTGGATATGACCAGCCTTCAGAAAAAATTTGGATACTTGAAAGGACTAAAAGTGGGAATCATTGGAGATATTTCCCACAGTCGCGTTGCCTTGAGTAATATTTATGGATTAATCACCATGGGTGCCGAAGTGACCTTATGCGGTCCGGCTACATTAATACCTCCTCATATAGAAGAACTTGGAGTGAAAATAAATTACAATTTAGATGACGTTATCGAATGGGCAGATGCATTGAATGTACTGCGAATTCAAATGGAGCGAATGGGGATTAGTTTATTTCCATCCGTCCGGGAATATCGCTCTCTGTTCGGCATTACTACAGAACGGCTGGCGAATCATAAAAAAGAAATTATTATTATGCATCCCGGACCTATAAATCGTGGTGTGGAAATTGAAAGCGCAGTTGCTGATGGTGATCAAGCGATTATTCTTGATCAAGTTCTCAATGGCGTTGCCTCTCGAATGGCTATACTTTATTTACTTCTTGGCGGAAAGGCTGAATCATGAAAATTAAAAAATGTGCAAAGAAATTACTGTTAAAAAATGGAACGATTTTGGATCCTCTCGCCGGAAAAGAATATAAAGGCGATGTATTGGTGGAAAATGGAAAAATCGCAGCTGTAGGAAAAATCAGTACAAAAGATGCAAACGTTATTGATTGCAGCGGTTTGATTATTACCCATGGTTTCTGCGACCTTCATGTCCATTTTCGTGAGCCGGGAAGGGAAGACAAGGAAACGCTTGAAACGGGTTCTCGAGCTGCATTAGCCGGTGGATTTACCCGAGTCTGCGCCATGCCCAATACTGATCCGCCCATTGATTCTCCCGAGTCTGTGCGTTTTATTGTTGAAAAAGCGGATGCCTGTCCGATCCACATTCATCCAATTGGAGCCGCCACCAAAGGCCAATTGGGAAAAGAATTAACTGAAATGTCTGGTATGGCGGAGGAAGGCTCCGTTGCATTCAGCGATGATGGTTTACCGATTATGGATGGAGGTGTCATGCGCAGAGTGCTAGAATATGGCGGTATGCTGGATTTACCGATTATTAATCATGCCGAGGATGTATGTCTTCGAAATGACGGTGTAATGAATGAAGGACGCACGTCTACTCGTTTGGGTTTACCCGGAAATCCTGTTGAAGCAGAAGGCGTTATGGTACACAGAGATCTCGAATTAGCAAAACTTACGGGTGCAAAACTTCATGTCCCTCACATCAGTACAGCCACTGCAGTAAAAAATGTGTCAGAAATGAAAAAGCAGTATGAAAACATAAGTGCAGAAGTAACTCCACACCATTTGTTCTTTATAGATGATGATTTGAAGGAGTTTGATACAAATTTGAAAGTAGCTCCACCCATACGCTCACAATCAGATCGTAAGGAATTGATCAAAGGCTTCAAAAATGGAACGATAGATTGTATTGCTACAGATCATGCTCCTCATACTATTGAAGACAAAGAAGCCACATTTGACATGGCTGCATTTGGTATGATAGGTCTGGAAAGCTGTCTGGGAGCCACGTTAAACGTTCTTGTAGAAGAGGAGAGTCTAGACCTGATGACAGTCATTAAGGCCTTGACAGTAAATCCCCGGGAAATTATGGGGTTCGAGACTGATATATTTGCGGAAAAAACACCGGCTGAATTGACAATATTTGATCCTAAAGAATCTTGGGAATTCTCAAAAAATGATATTTTTTCCAAATCGTGCAATTCACCTTTCGTTGGTAGAAAATTGACCGGTAGAGTGAAGTATACAATTGTCAAAAACCAAATAGCATTAATTTAACAACTTTATTCCTTGTAAATAGTGTTTGCCAGTCTATTAGAAGAATAGCTAATTTTCGAGGCTGTATATCTAACGAATTAACTAATTAAAAATGATTACAAAAACAATAAAAGCATCAGAAATAGAAAAAGACTGGTACGTGGCTGACGCCGAGGACAAAATCCTTGGTCGTTTTGCCAGTGAAATCGCCCAAATATTGCGCGGAAAGCATAAAGCCAGTTTTAGTCCGAATATGGATATGGGAGATTTCGTTATAGTGGTTAATGCGGAAAAAATTCGTGTTTCCGGAAATAAGGAAAAGAATAAGACTTATTTCCGTCATTCAGGATATCCCGGTGGAACTACATTTACGGATTTTGATCACTTGCGCAGAACATACCCCGAGCGAATTATTGAAAATGCTGTAAAGGGTATGTTGCCTAAAAACAAATTAGGCCGCGCCATTATGAAACATTTAAAAGTTTATGTCGGTGCGGATCATCCACATTCGGCACAAGAACCCAAACAATTGGATATATAATATGCCAAATGAAGTTTATCAAGGAACCGGACGAAGAAAAACGTCCATCGCCAGGGTGAGAATAACACCTGGAAAAGGCTCAATTCTAATTAATGGTAAGGACTTTAAAAAATATCTATGCCGTGACACATTAGCAACAGTGGTTGAACAACCGTTGGAAACAGTGGATGTGATGAAAACTTATGATATTAAAGTTAATGTGAATGGTGGTGGTCTTACAGGACAAGCCGGTGCGATTCGATTAGGTATTGCAAGAGCATTAATCAAAGCAGATATGGATCGTCGCCCCGCACTGAAATCTGCTGGTTTTTTAACACGTGACGCTCGAAAAGTTGAACGAAAGAAATATGGTCAACCCGGTGCACGTAAACGTTTTCAATTTTCCAAACGGTAAGGATCTATGGCTGAAATTAGTTTTGAGAATCTATTAAGTACAGGTGCCCATTTTGGGCATGTGACTCGCAAATGGCATCCGCAATATTCTCCATATATTCTCATGGAGAAAAACGGTATTCATATTATTAACCTAGATGAAACATTGGCGAAATTGGATAAAGCACTTTCGTTTATAAGTGATGTTGCGAAAAAGAATGGCGAAGTTTTATTTGTAGGAACAAAGAAACAAGCTCAAGATATTATTCAACAGGAAGCAGATCGCTGTGGGATGTTTTATGTCGTTGAGCGCTGGCTTGGTGGAACTCTCACAAATTATTCAACGATTAAAAAAAGTATTAAACGACTGCAGCAATTGGAAAAAGAAGGTTCAAATATTTATGAGAATCTGACCAAAAAAGAAATTCAGATGCTTAATCGTGAGCGAATTAAGTTAGCTGACCAGCACCGTGGGATTAAAGACATGAAACGGTTGCCGGATGTTGTCGTGGTTGTGGATGCCAATCATGAGATTACGGCTGTTCAAGAAGCACGATTACTAGAAATTCCTGTCGTAGGCATTGTCGATACAAATACAAATCCCAATTCTGTGGATTATCCTATTCCAGCCAACGATGATTCCATTCGGACTATTCAACTGATTATTGCTGCAATTTCTGATGAAATCCTCAGCAGTGCTGATAAAGAAAATGTATCTGAAAACGTAGAACCTGAAACGCAAGAAAACGTGGATGAAATAGTAGACGTATCTGCTGGTGAAAATGGTAAAACAGCAGTACTGGAAACTGAAAAGGTTGAAACATCTGCGGAAGAAACAACGGATAAAACGAAAGAAGATGTAACAGTCGCTGAAGAAAAAGTCGATGATAAAATAGAAAAAGTCAAAACTGAAAAAACGGATACATCAAAAGATGTAAAAGAATCAAAAATAGCAGCTAGTAAAAAAACGAAGCCTAAAAAAACTAAAAAAGTAGATAACAAAACAAAAGCAAAAGAATTATCGGAGGCAACTGAAGAAAAATGAGTATAAGTGCTCAAGTTGTAAAAGAATTACGTGAAAAAACCGGCGCTGGAATGATGGATTGTAAAAAAGCGTTGATTGACTCAAAAGGCGACATGGAAAAGGCAGTTGATTTCCTAAGAAAATCAGGAATTGCCAAAGCGGAAAAGAAAGGCAGCAGAGATGTGAAAGAAGGAATCGTTTATTCCTATATTCATCATGGTGGGCGTTTAGGTGTCCTTGTTGAAGTCAATTGCGAAACAGATTTTGTCGCAAAGACAGATGGTTTTAAAGAATTGGTACATAATATTGCCATGCAGATTGCTGCAACGAATCCCGTCGCTGTTTCATCAAAAGATATATCTGAAGATTTGATTAATAAAGAAAAAGAAATATTTACTGCCCAGGCTAAAGATTCGGGAAAACCGGACAACATTATTGAAAAAATTGTTGAAGGCCGAGTACAAAAATACTTTCAAGAAGTATGTTTGGTTGAACAACCGTTCATTAAAGATCCCGATAAGCGTGTCGGTGACTTAATCACCGAAACCGTAGCCACCCTCGGTGAAAATATCACCATTGGCCGTTATATACGATATGCTGTTGGTGAATCTCTTATTAGCAGCAACGGACAAGCCTAAACTCATCACATGAATAAACCGCTTTACCGGCGTATTCTGCTAAAATTCAGCGGAGAAGCTTTGGCCGGTGACAGTGGTTTTGGTATTGATCCCTCCAAAGCGCTCGATCTTGCGAGTGAGATAAAATCTGTACATAACTTGGGAGTAAGTGTCGTGCTTGTTATTGGTGCGGGTAATATTTTTCGCGGGATGGAAGCAGCCGCTAAAGGGATGGATCGTGTTTCTGGTGATTATCTTGGTATGCTGGCAACAGTGATGAATGCCATTAGCTTGCAGGACGCATTGGAACACGTGGGTGTAGAAACACGTACTTTATCTGCCATTACCATAACCCAAATAGCCGAACCCTATATTCGTCGACGTGCTTTGCGCCATTTGGAAAAAAATCGAATGGTCATCGTTGCCGGGGGTACTGGAAATCCGTATTTTACTACTGATACTGCCGCTGTTTTACGTGCGACAGAGCTCGGAGCAGAAGCAGTTGTCAAAGCCACGAAAGTTGATGGCGTTTTTGATAAGGACCCTATGAAGCATGCAGATGCTGTGAAATTTGATACAATTTCTTTCCAGGAAGTGTTGGATCGTAAATTACGTGTAATGGATTTAACGGCATTTACATTATGTAAGGAAAATAATTTACCAATCCGGGTTTTGAATATGTATGAATCCGGTTCTATGGTAAAAATGCTAAAGGGTGAAAAAATAGGCACATTGGTGATGGAGTAATTATGTTAAAAGAAATATTTAAGGATACAGAACATCGCATGGATCAGGCAATAGAACATACTCGTATGGAACTTGCTAAAGTTCGTACAGGAAGGGCGAATCCTGAGTTATTGGTAAACCTGACTATTGATTATTATGGTACTCGAACACCCTTCAACCAGCTATCCAATATTTCTGTACCTGAACCGCGGTTGATTACGTTGCAACCATTTGATAAAACTATAATGCCTGATATTGAAAAAGCTATTATGGAAAGTAATTTGGGTTTAACGCCCAATAATAATGGTGAATTGATTCTAATTCCCATTCCTCAACTATCAGAAGAACGCCGGAAAGACCTTATAAAAGTTGTGCATCAATTAGTTGAAGAAGGTCGTGTTTCAGTTCGTAATGTGAGAAAAGACGCGAATCACCATGTAAAAATGGTTCAGGATGAAGGTCATATTTCAGAGGATGAGATTAAACGTGCAGAAGATGATATTCAAGATATGACAGACAAACATGTCAAACATTTGAATGAAATGATGGAGCATAAAGAAAAAGAATTAATGGAATTCTGATCGAACATTAAAAATGTGCATAAAAAAAGCCTCCAGCATGCTGGAGGCTTTTTTATTTGTTTAGGTATAATTAATCACATTTTGAAAAACCGCAACTGGGGCATGTGACACATCCACCTTCGTGGTTGACTGTACTACCACAATCGGGGCATGTTGCCAGATTTTTTGTTGTATAATCGGCTACGTTTTTATGTTTTGTTTCTGTTGCTGATGCCATGGTGAAATGTACATGCTGTTCATCATCAGCACTAGACTCACGTTGTTTTAAATAATCATCGAGTGCTTTACCAATTGCGTCAGGTGTTGAAAGAATAAGGCGACCGTCCTCCCACGTAGGGTTGGGCCCACTGATACCTTTCAGTTGTTTTACGATGGCATAGGGGTCGATTCCGGAACGTAGAGACAGGGAAATAAGTCGACTGATTGCCTCAGATTGTGCTGCAGCATTTCCTCCGGCTTTCCCGATTGTAGTAAAAATTTCACACAGGCCATTCTCATCTTCATTGATGGTGATGTACAATGAACCTTCACCGGTTCGAATACGGCGGGTAGCACCGCTGGTAAGTACCGGGCGAGTGCGTGGTGATTTGGAGACTGCTGCATGTTCATCTTCTTCTGAATCTTGCGCTACTGTGGGTTGAACATCCACTGATTCTTGAGGGGTATCTGATGTGAGAGGTTTTTCTTTTGGTTTTTCAGTTATGAGGATACCTTCGCGGCTTCCTTCTCGATAGACGGTTATTCCTTTCAATCCCGCTTTGTATGCGGTCATATAAATATCGGCAACAGTATCCATCGTTATCTCATTAGCCAGATTCACTGTGGAAGAAATGGAGCTATCGATATACTTTTGTATGGTACCCTGCATTTTTACACGGAAAAACGGATCAACGTCATGAGCTGTAACCACGTAATCGGGCAGGTTTTCGTTACTTCCAAATAGTTGGCCAATAACGGGATGAAATACTGTGTATTCATCGAAGGATTTTCCATAACCGTCGTTTTGTTTTACACGGCGTTTGTAAGAGGTGGCAAAAATGGGTTCAACACCGGATGTAACTCGGGATACTATGGCACCGCTGCCTGTAGGTGCTACGGTAGTAAGGGTAGAATTACGAGTTCCTTTATCACGGATTTTATCACGGATTGCTTTGGGTAAATTTTTCACAAACTTGCTTTTGCTGTACCCTTTCCAATCAAAGTTGGGAAAAGCGCCTTTTTCCCCTGCAAGTTCAACGCTGGTTTCATAGGCAGTATCACAGAAAATTTTCATGATCTGTTCAATGGTCTGCAGGGCATCTTCACTATCATATTTGATACCCATTCGCACAAGCATATCACCTAAACCGAGAATACCAAGTCCAATACGTCGATCATTTATGGCATTCTGTTTTTGCACATCCAGAGCATGGCGATCCATGTTATAATCGACCACGTTATCCAGAAAACGCGTTCCGACTGCAACTGTATCTTTAAATTCGTCAATCATAAAATTTCCATTAAGATCAACAAATCGTTCCAGGTTTACTGCCCCAAGGTTGCAACACCCACCATCAGGTAATGGTTGTTCAGCGCAAGGATTTGTAGACACAAGAGGACTGCAGTATTCAGCATTGTGATAATCCTTCATTGTATCCCAGAATAGTAGCCCCGGTTCAGCACTGGTATGGGCGTGTTCAATAATTCTGTCCCAAAGATCCTTGGCTTTTATCGTTTTATAGACGACATCATCATATGAAAGATCGAAATAAGAATCATTTTCTACAGCATCCATAAAATCATGAGTGAGCAGCACGGAAATATTAGAATATTTGACCATATCAACATCACCTGTTTTGATTTCGATGAATTTCTCAATGTCTGGATGATCAATGCGTAATGTCTGCATATTTGCGCCGCGGCGACCATGTTGGGCAATGGTATTGGTATTTTCAGAAAAAAGGTTCATGAATCCTGTAGGGCCACACGATTCTCCACCTGTGCCGTTAATGGCATCGCCCGCAGGGCGTAGAGATGAGAGATCATGTCCGCATCCACCACCATATTTATAAGTGAGAGCTTCGTTAATGATGGTGTCGTAAATGGCTTTGATGGAATCTTCTTTTACAGCCACAACGTAGCAATTATTAAGAGTGGTGGTTATGTCATTCCGGCCTGCACCGTGCATGATGCGTCCACCGGGAACGAATTTGAAATCTTCAAGAATAGAAAAGAATTTTTCTTCCCATTTTTCCTGGGATTTCTTTGTCTTTTCGACAGATGCCATGGCTTTAGCCTGGCGATTCCAAATCTGCCAAGGATGTTTTTCCCATGGAGCTAAGTACTTGTTTTTAAGTACATCTGCACCGAGAGTGTCATCGGCGTAATAGTTTTCTATACGGTAATTTTCCGGAACTGCATCATCATCCAATCGACCGTTGGTCTCATTTTGTATTTCAAGGACAGTGTCCAGTATTTCCGGCGAAATTTCCTGTTGACCCTTCAATGATTGGGTCAAATCAAGTTTTATTGCTTCAGCCATTTATTTTTCCTACAGGGTATGTGGTATTAACATTCCAATTGATAAAAAGCAGGCAAGCAGACAAAAAGTGAATAAGTTACTTGGGTTGGCATCACAAATATATTTCTTGGTTTGTTATCGAACAAGTATAAAAGTTTGCTTTTCTCTATTTCCGTCGAGAAAAATAATTGAAGAGTAAGTTGTCCACAATTTGTTCACATATTTCGTCGACAGAATAGATATTATCTAACAAATTTAAAACCCGTTTGGTTGCTGTATGGAAGAATTATCTCGAGGAGTAATCTAAATTATTACTCATTTTTGGATTGGCTGCCGTCTTTCAGATGTTTTTGTTACCCCCATTAATGATAAACCAGTAAATTTTCACGTCTTTGCAGGCGTCGTATAATGGTTATTACCGCAGCTTCCCAAGCTGCTGACGTGAGTTCGATTCTCATCGCCTGCTCTCCGCAGTTCGCACGCTGAACTAACACATCCTTTATTGTAATTTCCGCCCCTTATGAAGATCATATCCGTACATAAACACAGTTTGGGCGCCGAACTGGGTCTCCAGCCCGGCGATAAGATTGAAGCTATTGACAATTCCAGAGTGAAGGATATTCTCGATTACCGGTTCAAAATAACGGATGATCAAATTCTCCTGAAAGTCCGCCAAAACGGTGAAGTGGTGGAGTACGACCTTGAAAAAGATGAAGATGATGATTTAGGTCTGGAATTTGAAGACATGCGTATACGTCATTGTGCCAATGATTGCATATTTTGTTTTGTGGATCAAAATCCGGAAGGAATGCGCAGAGGCATGTATTTCCGCGATGGTGATTTCAGAATGTCATTTCTTCATGGCCATTACATTACACTTACGAATATGGGTTGGAAAGAACTGAAGCGGGTAGTTGAGCAGCGCTTGACACCATTATATATTTCAGTTCATGCGACGGATCTTGATAAGCGTCTGGAAATGTTTCTTTATGGCAAAGATGATCATTTATTATCCAAGTTCGAGTATTTGACTGAAAACGGCATCGAACTTCATTCGCAAATTGTATTATGCCCTACATGGAATGACGGTGCATTTTTGGAAAAAACGATTTCTGATATACACCAATATTCTCCCATGGCACGGAGTATGTCCATTGTTCCGGCGGGTTTAACGAAACACCGTGAAGGATTACCTTACATCCCGCCCGTAACAAAAGAGTATGCAGAAAAAACAATCTTGCTCTATGAAGAATTTGATAAACGATTTAAACATGCAGACGGAAGCCGTTTCATTTTTTTAAGCGATGAATGGTATTTGCGTATCGGAAAAGAGGTACCGGCAATAGACTATTATGATACATTGGATTTAGAAGAAAATGGTGTGGGACAAGTTCGTAATTTTAAAGAAAAGTGGACTGATTTTGACATTCCAGCCTTCGAAAAAGAAACTCATATAACGATTGGTTCCGGAAAGCTCATATCGGATACATTCCGCAATTGGTTCATTCCCAAACTGAATGCAATTTCAAACCTCACAGTGAATTACATTCCTATTGAAAATAATTTCTATGGAAAAGATGAAGTGACTGTAACAGGCCTTTTAACCGGGGGAGATATCGTTCAACAATTACAAGGACAGGATTTGGGCGAAAAAGTGATTTTCAGCGACCGGATCGTCAATGAAACATCCGGAGCAAAAACCTTAGATGATTTAACTCTAATCGATATTTCCAATGAAATTGGTGTTCCATTTTTAGTGACACCGGATGAACCAAAATCATTTTTTGAAATAATACAGTTATAATTATGCCTATTCCAGTAATAGCCATCGTCGGTCGACCCAATGTGGGGAAATCTACATTTTTCAATCGTGTTCTACGACAGCGCAAAGCAATTGTTGATCCACAAGAAGGTATCACTCGCGATCGTGTCTATGGCGAAACAGAATGGTCCGGAAAACGCATCAGCTTTATCGACACAGGCGGATTTATTCCAGAAGATGTTGATGTATTCAATGCGGCGGTTCGGGAACAATCCAAATTGGCCATGGGGGAGGCAGATTTGGTTTTATTAATGGTGGATGGCCGGGAAAATATAACGTCCAGCGATCAAGTATTGGCTCAAGCTGTGAGAGAAAGCGGTAAGCCCCATATTCTAATCGTTAATAAGTGTGATAATTTGAATCAAGACGATCAATGCTATAATTTTCATGAATTAGGAATAGAACCGGTTTTGCCCTTGTCTGCTCTGTCGGGTCGATATACAGGCGATATTCTCCAAGCTGTTTATGAGATGTTAAATTTAAGCGAACGGGTCGATGAGGAGGAAAATAATACGGATTTGCATTTGGCAATCGTGGGCATGCCCAACGTAGGAAAGTCCTCATTGGTGAATGCTATATTGCAAAAAGAACAGACCATCGTAACGCCCATCGCTGGTACAACCCGTGATTCTGTTGATACAAAAATGAAATGGTACGGAAAAGATGTAATACTTGTAGACACCGCTGGTTTACGCAAGAGAAGTAAGGTAAATGATGCAATAGAGTTTTATAGTACAGTGCGTACAAAACGATCCGTTGACCAATGCAATGTTGCGCTGGTACTCATTGACGCAGAAAAAGGATTTAACAAGCAAGACAGGTCCATCATTGATCATGTAATAAAAGCAGGGAAGGGCATTGTTGTTATCGTGAATAAGTGGGACTTAATCGAAAAAGACACTCATAGCATGGACGAAACAAAAGATTCTATTCGAAGCCAATTTCCTATGCTAAATGATTTCCCCATTTTATTTGTCTCTGCTCTGACTAAACAGCGTATATCAGGAATATTGAAAGAGGCTTTTTCCGTATATAAAAATTATCAACAGGAAATATCGACAAATAAATTGAATACATTTCTTGAAAAGGCAATAAAAACTCGGAGCGTTCCAGCGGAAAAAGGAAAAATGATCCGTATGAAATTCATCAAGCAAGTGAGTTCGGCTCCCCCGCTGTTTGCCTGTTATGCAAACTACCCAAAATTGATTCCCACCCATTATAAGCGTTTTATGGAAAACCAGCTACGTGAGGCTTTTAATTTTGAGGGTGTCCCCATTCGCTTTTCATTCAGGAAATCTTGAATATCCTTATGGTTTGGATAAAAAAAAGAAGCGGACACAACCAAACCAAGGAGGTAACAAGGAGGGAAGGAGGGTAATAATACGTGTCCGCTTCCTAGACATAAATGCCTTTAGTATCAAAAAGTTTCCAATAGTTTAAACTCGTCCATAAATTAAAAGGTTAAAAATGAATCGTAAATATTTCATAACGATACTTTGTCTGATTTCTTTCGTATGGAGCCAATCTCTCCGGGTTGGCTTTTGGAATGTGGAAAACCTGTTCGATCTGGAAGATGATCCCACCACTCGGGATGAGGAATTTGCTTTAGGTGGTCGGAAAAACGTCACACAGGATATTTATGATCTTAAATTAAAAAATTGCTCATTTGTTTTAGCTGATTTGAATGCAGATGTGCTGGGATTGTGCGAAGTGGAGAATTATTTTGTACTCGACGAATTGAACAAAGCTTACGTAGATCGAGATTACAAGATAATTCATTATGATTCACCTGATAGTCGAGGCATCGATAATGCACTGCTCTATGATCCATCTGTATTTGAGGTCATTGCTACCAAACCGATCCAAAACAAACTACCTTCAGGTAAACCCACTCGGGATATATTATATGTTAAAGGTAAATACAAAGAACATACCCTCCACATTTATGTAAATCATTGGCCGTCTAATTATGGCGGGAAAGAGCAAGCGATTCCAAAGCGGCGTGTAACGGCTAGGCTGTTGGCCAATGAAGTTGCTGAAGTAATATCAAATGATCCGGATGCCGAGATTCTGCTTATAGGTGATTTCAATGAAGATCCAACCGATGATAACGTGCGCATCTTACAATCTGTGAAGATGTCCAGTATGATGGCGCCCATGATGGGTCAGCCCAAGGTTGGCACCTATGTTTATAAAGGTGTAGACTATTTTTTAGACCAGATTATTATTAGCAATGGACTAAATGATGATGAAGGATTAACTGCCGGGAAAGCTCACATTTTGGATAAGCCGTTCTATCGCCAACAGGAAGGAAATTATGCCCATTATCCGTTTCGATTTTGGGCAGGGAATAAATTGCTAGGTGGATATTCAGATCATTTGGCGGTGTATGTGGAAATAAGGAAAGTGTCTGAATAAATATTAATATGTTTTCATATTTAGGATTATCATTAAGATTATAAAAAGCCCGTCAATAAGACGGGTTTTCATTGTAGCGGGGGCTGGATTTGAACCAGCGACCTCCGGGTTATGAGACTCACGTAGACTCTTCTATTTTAAATTGGTTGGAGACGAATGGGCGTCGATATATCTAATTTTGTTAAGTTTATTCTTCACCTTTTAGATATGTCTCTAAAAAGGTTAGAACCTTTTCATAGCCTTCAATTTCATTCTCTTTCTTGCGAAAACCATGTCCTTCATCATCAAAAACAACATATTCAACAGTAATTCCGTTTGCCTCAATACCTGCAACAATTTCATCCGATTCTATCTTTAAGACACGCGGATCGTTTGCGCCCTGAAGTACCATAACTGGGTTTTTTACTTTATAGGCATGGAATACCGGAGAAATCTCATACAACCTAACAGAATCGGCTGTAGTAGGGTCACCCAATTCTTTGTAAAGTGCATTTCGGAATGATTCCCAATATGGAGGAATTGATTTTAATGTTCTCAGCCAATTGGTTACTCCAAAGATATTAACACCAACTTTGAATTCATCGGGAGTAAACGTCATTGCTGCCATAGTCATATAGCCACCGTAACTACCACCAATAATTCCTATTTTTTCGGCATCAATATAATTTTGAGTTTGCAACCATTTTTTCCCCCAAATACAATCTTTAAGATCCTTATCGCCATGATTAAGGTCATCCATCTTGTAGAATGTTTTTCCATATCCACTACTTCCACGGTTGTTTACAGCAAGAATAGCATAGCCATGATTTACCAAATATTGAATGAGGGATGAATAACCTGTGCGACTTTGTCCTCCGGGACCACCATGAACCCAAACTAGAGCTGGCACTTTATTTCTTTTAGTTGCATCTATAGGTTTATAGTAAATGGCTGGTATTTCAAGACCATCAAACGATGGATATCTAACCACTTCAGCAGCAACCATATCATTGGCATTTATTTCGGGATTCAAAGTTTCGGTAAGCTTCTTCAATTCCTTACTACTCATATCATACACATAAATGTTGTTTGGGCTTTTTGAAGTACCAATGCTCAATCGAATTTTCTTCTCACTTTCAGAAAGGCTGACCCCTTTTATATCTCCATCTGGTATTTCAGGAAAATATACATCTGAATTGGTGACTAAATCTTTAATGAAAAGGGTATTTTTTCCATCTTCATTAATAGCTATAACCCGATACTTCTCATTATCGCTTAAATAACTATACATCACATCCCAGTTGGTTTGAAACAATACTTCTTTCTCTCCTGTCTCAATTATAT
>Ga0208274_1000064_pt1 | contig 55718 bp, 60 predicted proteins | sample ETNtaG_22_FD_185755 | JGI IMG/M metagenome (GOLD analysis project Ga0208274, IMG submission 185755) | Marine microbial and viral communities from oxygen minimum zone, Eastern Pacific Ocean - ETNP201306SV43 (SPAdes) (version 2) | ecosystem: Environmental > Aquatic > Marine > Oceanic ... | reverse complement strand
TTTCGATACGAAGAACACTGCGGGCCTGTAGCTCAGTTGGTTAGAGCAGTGGACTCATAATCCATTGGTCGAAGGTTCGAGTCCTTCCGGGCCCACCATTTTTGTTACTTAGCTTCAGTTAGTTATGACTCCCTCATGGTCGTGATTACTGGCGTCACTTAATCCAACGTGACTAAATCGTGACCGAAAGGTGTCTTCAGTGTACTGGTCCCGCAAAACTGAGTATTGGACGTAGCCAGATCCCGGTGGCAGCCTTGTCATCGCTTGATCTACCCGCGCAGTCAGTTAATTATGGGTTGTGCAGCCCTAGAATCGTGCCAACAAATATGTCGTTGTATCCGCCTTGATCAAGCAACTCCAACAAAGATACACAGCCCGGAGGAATAATTGAATTCCCCCGGGCTGTTTGTCGGTTTACTTCTTCAATCGTGTCCAAACAGCATTGTATAGTTCCTGAGTTTCCTGATCACAGACCGCAATAAACGTGGGGGCTGGCGCGTCTGCTGGCGGGTTAGTTTCTGGAGAGACTTGCAGGGCTGCTTCCAAGAAAGGCTTAACGCCTTTAACACCTGCCGTATACTGAGCATAGTTAGTCACTGCCGCTGCGTTTTCCGGTACAAGCAGGAAATCCATGAATTTCAATGCCGAGGCACGGTTTGGCGCATCCTTCAAAAGCACTACATTATCCATCCAGGCAACGAAACCTTGCCGTGGATAGGAATATTCTATATTTGCACCTTCTACTCGCGCCTTAGCTGAAAAACCGTTCCAGATCTGTCCAGCGGCCGCATCGCCTGAAACCAGCACATCCTTTGCAGCGTCTGATAAGAAGGATGCCCAGTGAGTTTTTGCTTCTTGCAGCATTGCGTCTAGAGCCTTCAAGTGATCGCGATCGGAAGAACATTGGGGGAGGCCCAAATGCAACTGCGCCATCAAAATTACTTCACCCTGGCTGTCGAGCATATTTATCTTGCCTCTGAGCTCCGCAGGTGGATTAAATAGAATATCAGTTGTTCTAATGTCACCGCCATATATGTCGCGGTTCACAGAAAAACTAGTGGAGCCCCATTGATAGGGAATTGAATGTTTTCGACCAGGATCAAAAGAAACATCGACCCATTGTTCTTGAATGTTGTTGAAATTTTTCAGCTCACTCCGATCAAAGGTATCGAGCATGCCTTCACCGATCATAATCTCAACCATATAGTCTCCCGGGACGGCAACATCGTATGAACCGAGAGCACCCGCTTTTAATGTTGCAAGCATGGCCTCGTTAGAATCAAAGGTATCCATGGTTACTTCAATTCCGGTTTCGGCGGTGAACTTATCCAACAGCTCTTGTGGTATATACTCAAACCAGTGATAAATCGAAAGCTTTTCCTGCGCTTGCGCGACTCCAGACGCCAGTGTCAGTGCGAATGCTGTAACCAGCACTCTCAGTAGATTTTTCATAATCAAATATCCTCCTAGTTGTTTATTGAATTAACTTCCTTGACATCGACACATAAATGGTTACTAACGCCCTGCTTTATTGCCACTTTTTCCTACAAAAAAAGAGGCCGTTACTAACAAAATTGAGACCAATAACAGTAACGTAGACAACGCCATGATATTGGGTTTAATGCCTTGTTTAACTGATCCAAAAATTGCTGTTGGCAATGTTTCTATTCCCGCTCCTTTGACGAAATTTGTAATTATAAAGTCATCTAAAGAAATAATGAAAGCAAGCAAAAACCCAGAAAGAATGCCCGGCGCCATCAGCGGTAACAGAATTCTCCAAAAGGCTTGCGCCTTGCTTGCATAGAGATCGAGTGCAGCTTGTTCATAAAAACTCTCAATACCATCCAGCCTCGCTGCAATGGGCAAATATGCAAATGGGATACAGAATACGATATGCGCGACTAGGATTGACGCATAACCTCGTGTAAATCCTATTGTGCTAAAAAAAATCAAGGTGGCAACTGCTGTAACGATTTCCGGCACCATCAATGGTAAGCTGATCAGTGCAAAACTTGCGGGTTTGCCGCGGAAAGAGCCGCCACGAATCATGCCGACTGCTGCAGAGGTTGCAAGTACGGTTGATGTAATCGCAGCCATAGTCGCGATGGACAACGAATTCCAAGCGGCGGTTTTGAATTTTGAAGCCTCAAGTCCAAAGAATACATCCTCGTACCATCGTAGACTGAAACCACCCCAGAGCGTAATAGATCTCGAGTCATTGAAACTGTAGATCATCACGATCACTAATGGTGCATAGAGCAACATGAGGCAAAGAATCGTGATTGGCAAGAAGCCTGGGAACCGACGAATTTCCGAACTAGATTGCGCCATCTCAACTATATTTTGATTCGGTGCGCGATTGTTGACGCGCATAGGCCATCAGCACAATCAACACCAAGGTAAGTAAGATCATTGATGTCGCGGCGCCAAACGGCCAGTTACCGGCATTTCCCTTGAACTGTTCTTCGATAAGGGAACCGATCATGAAATGCTTCGCGCCACCAAGAAGGTCAGGGGCCAGGAATGCGCCAAGGCTGGGAACAAATACTAGTATGCATCCGGCGATGATCCCGGGCTTTACCGACGGCAGCAGGATATACCGTAAAGTCGTCCAGCGATTGGCATAAAGATCCCACGCAGCTTCTGATAAGACAAAGTTGTATCTCTCAACAGAAGCATAGATTGGCAGTACCATGAAGGGCAGGTAAGAATAGAACAGCCCTAACTGGATTGCGAGATTTGTATTAATCAAATGAATTGGGCTGTCTAGGATCCCAAAAGAGATAAGCCACTGATTAAGTGGGCCTGAATCCCGGATCAGGAATTTCAACGATACTGTGCGAATTAATAAGTTTACCCAGTAAGGAATCGTTACGAGAAACAGCCAAATAGATCGGGTCTGGATTGGTCGTGTCGCGATGAAATACGCAGTCGGAAAGCCGATGAGCAAGCAAAGAACGGTAGCTGAAAAAGCCTGCCAGATCGAGCGGACAAATATCGAGATGTAGGTCCATTCAAGTTTCGGCGGATCGTCTCCAAATAGGCCTCGATCGAAGATGAACTGGTCATAGGCTGCGAGAGAAAATTCCCAAATCACGCCACCCCTGAATTCTTTGGTCAGGAACGAATAGACAAGCATCATCGCGACAGGTGCGACTAGAAAGAATCCAATCACAAGCCAAGATGGAGTTAACAACCAATAACGCAGTGACCCGAAGACATTAGAAGAAACCCCACCGCTTTCGATTTTTACATCTGTAGTCATTAGTTCATGAGAAGGCGTGCTCCGCCCTCTTCCAATTTAAGGCCAACTCGTTCTCCGGACCGCACATTAAGCCCCGATTCCTGAGTATTTTGAGAGCGCACCGTAATCGTTGTTCCATCATCAAGCTGAAGAAGATATTGTGTATCTGTACCGAGGTAGGTAAGTCGTTCAACAACGCCAGTGAGGTGAGTATCCTCCGTGGAATTCGTAAATGATAGGCGTTCCGGTCGAATCGATATTTGCCTTGTGGCGCCTTTTACCGCTGATCCTGTGACGGCACACGAAATGCATCTCTCTCCAATTCGACATATCGCCTTTCCTTCTTGGATATCCTCGATAACTACGTCAAATAAATTTGTCTCACCGATAAAACCTGCGACAAATTGATTTCGCGGCTGTTCATATATTTCCTGTGCCGATCCGATTTGCTGTAGTTCCCCGTTCGACATCACTGCGATACGGTCTGACATGGTCAATGCTTCTTCCTGGTCGTGAGTTACAAAGACAAAAGTGATACCAGTCTCTTCCTGAATCTGTTTGAGCTCGACTCGCATCGCTTGGCGCAGTTTCAAATCCAGAGCAGACAAAGGTTCATCCAGTAAGAGCACTTTAGGTGAAGGTGCAAGGGCACGTGCAAGAGCCACTCTTTGCTGCTGACCACCCGACAGTTGCGATGGGCGTCGATCACCAAATTGGCCCAACTGAACCAATCCCAGCATTTTCTTTGAACGATCTATGATTTCCGATTTGCTTTTACCCATCATTTTCAGACCAAAACCAATGTTTTGAAGCACAGTCATATGAGGAAAGAGTGCGTACTGTTGAAATACAGTATTTACGGGTCGCTTGTTAGCGGGTAAATCTTTGATCTCCTGGCCATACAGAGAAATCGTTCCAGTTGTAACAGATTCAAGACCCGCTATCATTCGCAACAATGTCGTCTTGCCGCACCCAGACGGCCCTAATAGAGTAAAAAATTCATTGTCGAGAATATCGATCGTTATGTCGGCAAGGGCAGTGACAGCACTCTCGCCAAATCCAAACTGTTTCTTTACGTTCTCGATCTTGATAGCGGTAGTTTGAATTTGCCTTTCCATCTCTGGTTTTTCCCTTTTGTAGTTATATCTCGACAATTTCTGTTTGGAACTACGTAGTTCTTGTTTTCTTTACTTACCTACAAACCATATCCGGTCAAATATTCTTCCGTGATTGCCAACGTTTCCATAGAGTACTGTGCCCCAAATTCACCTAGGGCATTTGGAGAGTCAGTGTGCGAGCCTGCCCATGCCATCGTCAAAAAACGCCGTAGGAGTGAAAACGTCGGCAACATATCCTCATCATCCCGCGACAAATCAGCCACCTGCCGATACCCAGATATCCACGCTTGTTTGCGTGCGTCTACCGCAGATCCCACATCTAGGCCTGTCATTGCACAACCATAGTCGTAAAGAAACCAGCCATAGCCGCAATCATCAAAGTCTAGTACATGCAAACCATCATCGGAAATCAATACGTTTGCTAGTTTCATGTCGCCATGGATTAGGCCAAAACGCTCGGGACCGCGGCCGAAAGATTCCAAACGCGCCTTAAGAGTGCTCACTATCGACTCTAAATACTTAATATTTTTAGGGGAAAGTCCGGGGGCGCCCCGCCAATCCCCCCAGATTGCTCCGTTACCGAGGCAGTGTGGAAAGTCCCAAATCTTGCGGACGAAGCCAGGTGGGTGCTCCCAGAGCCGCGCATGTCGGTGAAATTGCGCCGCTGTGGCACCAAGAAATTTTAGAGTAGTAAGGATGTCGCCCTCTGATGCTGGGTGTTTCCCTCTAACAAAATCAAAAGCGACCGCAGAATTTCCACTCGGCAAGTCTTGAATAAACGTACCAGACTGCCCAAGAATTGGCACTGGAAGTTTGACTTTGGTTTCGCCTCCGAGGGCCTTCAACCAAATTAACTCCGATTCGATTTCTGTTTTCGTGTTATAGCCGCTTCTGTGAACTCGAACGATAAATGGCTGGTTAACAGCAGCGTCCTTGACAAGATAGACAGCATTTTCCGAAAGACTGAGAAGTTGGACATGAGAATCTCTGGATGCAGTCCACACAGGCAATATGCTTCTAAGTTCATCTACAGTATGCTGCCTTACAGTCTTTGTTGAAGACATATTACTTAACCTTCAAGGTCGTTACAAAAACCACTGGTTATGACCGCAGATTGTTGCTGGCGGCAACGATACGTCAAGGTCTCAGTGTTGCCGGCCTTAGATCCAGGCTCAAAACTAGATTAAGAGTGTCTAAAAACTGGTCCGCATTGGCTTTATCAAATATCAGGGGTGGCCGAATCTTGAGCACATTGTCAAACTGCCCAGCCAGCCCCGTAAGGATATTGTGATGTCGGAGGCTGTTCATAACGGCCTTGGCCATAACCGGTGCTGGTTTTTTGCTGCTCCTGTCTTCGACAAATTCAATCCCAATGAACAAACCTGCCCCCCGTACGTGACCGATCGCCTCGTGTTTATCCATTAGTTTCGAACATTTGTCGAACAGGTACTTTCCTACCGATCGTGCATTATTCAGAAGTCTTTCCCTCTGTATGAAACGGAGCGTGGCTTGACCGGCAGCAGCACAAACAGCGTTTCCACCAAAAGTATTGAAATAGTGGCGCTGCCGAAAGAAGTGGTTTATCAAATCAGCTGTACCAATTACCCCTCCCATTGGCAATCCGTTTGCCATTGGTTTACCGACAGTCACTAAATCTGGTGTTACGTTGTGTCGTTCAAAACTCCACATCCTATCACCCATCCTTGCAAAACCCCCTTGAACTTCGTCCGCAATAAAAAGACCTCCGGCTTCTCGAATAATTTCTTGGGATTTCCTGAGATACGTCGTCGGAATAGCAAAGATACCGTTAGCCTCTAACGTGGCGTCTATGATCAAGGCCGCAAACTTATGGCCATTGTTTTCTACATCTTTGATACATTGCCGAAGGCCGTCCGTAAAATTCTGCTCAATCTCCGCGTTGGAAAGCCGATATGAATTAGGCGGTTCAAGTGCTCGAACGTTCGAGGCACTAACTATGCCATCACTACCATAGGGCGAAATATCCGCGGTTGCGTTCGAGCAACCGTGATAGGCGTTTCCGACGACAATAAATCCGTCTCCACCGGTAGTCTCCTTTGCAATTCGCATCGCCAATTCATTCGCTTCGGTGCCTGTACAAGTGAAAGCAATCTTCGAAAGATCTTCAGGAAATTCCTTCAACAATTCTTCTGCATAGTCCAAAACTGTGTCATAAAGATAGCGTGTGTGTGAATTCAATGTCGATGCCTGTCGCGTGATCGCTTCAACAACTTCAACATTACAATGCCCTACCGATACTGTGTTGTTATAGGCATCTAGATACGGGGTGTCGTTTGCATCGTACATCCATACACCTTGGGCGCGGGTAAAGTACACCGGCTCATCATAGAAAAGAAGAGCGTTATCCGCAAAAACTTGACGCCGTTGAGTGAGTGTTTTTGTTACGTCATTCATCCCGAATCTCACAATTTTCATATCTCATAATTACGTCTAAACTGAACGTATTAATCAAAATGGATTGCACAGGCGAAAGCCCGTTATGATACGTCTGAAGTCTTGGATGCAGTTTACCATTTCGTGTTAATACCTAAATTGCTACAACAAAGGAGTCAAATGCGTGCTGACATCAATTTGCCGAAAGAGTGTTATTGTGACGGGGGGCAGCACTTCCTGAGTTTTGAGGAACAGCGAATAGTCGATTAGCCCAACCGCCTAACCAAATCCTCCGCCCTTAAATGCGTATAGCCCATCAGCGGCTAAGCACACTTGTGTACGGTCTGGTAGATCGACTCGGTTACCAGTAACTACACCTGTCTATCCACTTTCGTCATTCTGACGCTATTTGACCAACACCACCCCTTCTGATCCACCTGGGTCGATTCACGTCCAACCAAATCCAGCACTTTAGGCGGTAACTTTGACGGTAACTATTTGGGGATGGCGGAACTTACTTCAATGATTCAATAACTTATAAATCACTTCGAGTCCTTCCGGGCCCACCATTAATCAATGACTTAGCTCATTTTCTGGTATTGTTTTCCGCTGCACACCTGTAGCACACCATGCACACCTTGTGTATAGTGTGTTTATGGCGGAATCCCACTCTATATTAGAGAACTCCGTTGTCGTTTATAAAAGAGCCAGGAGTTCGGTCCGGCAGGCGCGCCTTCGGTTAGATAATGGCACCTGGCACAGGGTCTGGACCAGTTGGTGGGGGCTGGTCACCCAGATAGTCGTTAAACCCCCCCTATCCCAGATCCCGGGTGGGCACTATCACAGTCAATCGGTGAGCTAACTCTCCCGCGTGGAGCCTTGTTAATTGAGAGAAGATTATTGATCAGTGTCTCAATTCTGCAACAACACAAAAAGAATAAAAAAGACGGTACGCACTGTATATAAAGAACAGTTCGTCTTGAATTAAATCAAATCGTAATCAGGGCGTGTGTGAAACTCGTGTTTTTACTGTGTTGACACACTGAAGACTCTTTGAATCTAAGCAGGTAATTCCTCCAACACTATTGTCTTGATGCGCTGAACATCGTCATCCAGAACGTCCATGTGGTACTGTTTCTTAATCCCGTAATCGGTAAGAGTGTAGGCCTTGTTGGCTTCGATTCCCTGATTTCTTAAACAGCTTTGCACGCAATGCAGTTGGCATCCGTCCAAGGCGACGATGGGTCTGCCTGATTTTGCTTTTTTAACGAGGTTTGGAACACCACCTCCAACGCCAGCAATGCAGGACATCTCAGCTTTCTCTTCCCGATCTAGTTCGATTGCAACCTTGTTGGCAAGCTGAGCGATGTTAGAACATCCAGAGCATGAATAAATGAGAGCTTTAGTATCTTGAACAGCCTCAGCCATAACAGTCTCCATCGATTACTTGCGCTTCCAGTTTACAGAGTGAGCTGGTATTCCACTTGTGTCAGTGGAGCCCGTCAGCATTAGTTGGGCCAAGGGGTCTGATTGTCTAAAAACCCTCTCTTAGACAATCGCCTTAAACTGTCCAACTGGCGCTGACGGGTTACAGCCTGGGCTATTGTTGCTCATTTCAAGACTCCTCTTAATATCGTTAAATTAACAGAAGTCTCTCTTAGTTTTTCCATCAGTTTGGCATCATATCCTTTGATGGGATACAACCGATCAACGTCACCCAGAAAACAAGATAAAGAGTACACCTCTACCCTTTCTTCGCCCACCTATCTCCCCATCATTTCCTTGATCTGGTCTTGGCGCTCTTGAGCGATCTTGAACGCATCGCACATGATTTGATGTATTTCACACCTCACTACTACTCCGATAACACCGTTCTTGTCCTCAACTACCGCAACACCAAGGCAGCTATGTTCTTGATAGGCACTCTGGTCGTCTCTTATCTCCGGGTGCTCCTCAATACATTGTGGGCAGATCACCATGTCTAATACGCTCATAATAATTCCTTTCAATTGATATTGGAAACTGAAGACAGAGAAACATGAGAGATTTCATTGTAGAAGATTAAATAAAACTCCCAAATAGCTTATCGCCATAACAGGCAAGATTGACCTAGTGATTAATTCTCTGCGAGGCAGAACGCTGATTCAGATTTGGTGCCAGAGAACATCTCAAGATCGACCCGCCACGTTATTGAGGTGTCGTATGGAAGTACATAAGACAATCGATCATTTGAGTGAACATAGGCGCCATTAGTCCGGGGGCACTGTGGGCAGTAAACCACCAGCCAATCTTCGGGGACTTGCAGCTTGATTGACGTGACGCCCCCAATGACCTCCTCTTTGAGGCCTGCTTGGGCCTTCAAACCAGGGCAGGTGGACGAAATGTTGCGGGAGATTGACACTTTATTATTCGACAGCCTTTGTACACGAATCCGAAAGTTATCCAGCATGCCGTTGCATGAGTTCATCACCCTGCCGCAGTAGATTCCAGCTACTTGATCGGCCAATGTGCGATCATCTGAGAACACCATCTTGCTACAAAACAAAAACAAAGGTGCCAGCAGACAGGTCAGGATCGTTCGCAGTATGTATTTCATGCCATCTATCCTATTACCATACCAGATATATGTTAATAGGATAACGGTGATTGCTAAGGACGCGAACCTTCGGCCCATGGATTATGAGAATAATACTAGTAAAAAGAACTATATTATTCAATATCCTCTGGTCTAACAAAGTTCAATCATCGTTAGCGCTTTTATTTACTAGGGTCTCGTTCGATGGGCAAGATTGACTTGAAAAAAGAGAACAAGACGCTCTATCAGTCGTCTTCAAAGAAGATCGCCATCGTCGAGGTGCCGCATTTTCATTTCATCATGATCGATGGGAAAGGAGCACCCAACTCGACAGGGGAATTCGGTGAGGCGATTGAGGCACTCTATTCATTGTCTTATGCCTTAAAGTTCCGGGCAAAAAAAGGAGAGCTTCGCGTCGATTATGGTGTTATGCCGCTCGAGGCATTGTGGTGGGCTGAAGACATGTCAGCCTTTTCGGGAAACCGAAGGGAGGAGTGGCTCTGGACCGCAATGATCCGACAGCCAGAGTTCACCACCACCAAGATGTACGAACGCGAGCTGGAAGTAGTGCGGAAGAAGAAAAACCCGGTGGCACTCGCTAAAGCGAGGTTCGAGTTATTTATCGAGGGTAGATGCGCTCAGGTAATGCACGTCGGTCCGTTCGAAAAAGAGGCGAGCACAGTCGCAGCGGTACACGAGTTTATTGATGAACAAGGCGGAACCAAGACAGGCAAGCATCACGAGATTTATTTGAGCGATATGAGAAAAGCTGCGCCGGAGAAATGGAGGACTATCATCCGGCAGCCGTTTGCATTTAACTAGCCCAATCTCCACCATATCCTCCGCCCTCAAAAGCGTACAACGCATCAACCTCTAACCACACAACCTGTGTACGGCCTGATAGATCGGCTCGGTTACCAGTAACTACACCTGTCTATCCACTTTCGTCATTCTGACGCTATTTGACCTACACCCCCTTCTAATCCACCTGAATCGATTCACGTCCAATCAAATCCAGCACTTTAGACGATAACTTTGACGGTAACTATTAGGTGGTTGCGTTACTTACTTCAATGATTCAATAACTTATCAATCACTTCGAGTCCTTCCGGAGGATAGGCTTCTTGCATTTGAGTCCTGCATTACCGTGTTGGCGATAGGCATTTCGCCAAACATAAAACAAGGATCGTGGGATGCCAGAATAACGGCACGTTTTAGCAATATTCCCCGATTCTTCGGCGTGATTAAGGATACGTAATTTACGTTTTACCTCTCTTTCAGCGTGAGTCATTGTCTTGTCCTCCGTGTGAACTAAACTACACGAAGTGTCCTAAAGGTTCCTACATTCCTACAGGAGCCGCCGCTACGCCCTTTGGCACTTGCTGCGTGAGACAAGCAATGCCGCCTCCGCCGTCTGCCTGAAAAAGCCCCGGTGCGGGTACGATCCGTCTGCCGGGAAAGGCCTGTTCGAGAATCCGGTAACCCAGATCATCCAGCCTGGGATCAACGCACGGCGCGACAATACCACCATTGACGACGTAGGCATTCGTATAGGGGGCAACCAGGCATTTATCGTTCATCGGTAGGAGATAAGGCAGGACGTCCATTTCGATCACGTCCAGTTGGCGGCCCTTTGCGTCTCGCGCGGATTTCAGCCGCCTGAGGTTTTCCTGCAATGATTCATAGTTCGGATTTGACCTGTCCCTGACGGTCTGTGCCAATACAACGCCCGGCGCAACATACTCGACAATGTTATCGACATGGCCGTCTGTTTCCGTATCCTCGACAAGTCCGAGGCCAAGCCAGATGACTTTTTCGATTCCGAGATAATCGTGAAGGCCGCGTTCAATATCTTCTCTAGACTTTCCTGCATAACGGTTAGCGTTCCGCATGACCTGTTCGGTCGTGATGAGCGTGCCCTCACCATCGACAGAAATTCCGCCCCCCTCGCAGATAAATGGCGCGTGATAGCAGCGCATTTCGAGGTTTGATGCAAGGAGCAACGGCATTGCCGCCGTCTTCTCGAAAGGCACGCGGCCACCCCAACCGTTGAACTCGAAGCGTACTGCCGCAACCTGCATGTCGGCATCGCGAACGAAAATCGGTCCATTATCCCTGATCCAGCTCGCGTCAACCGGCAGCACAATGAAATCGACATAATCGCCGCAACGGGCACGGGCATCCGCTTCGTCATTCGGATCGACCAGCATGGTCACCGGCTCGAACTCGGATATAGATTTGACCAGGGCTTCGACTTCCGCACGGAATCCCTCCAGATCCGTGTTCGAGGCTTCTTCCCGCGGCGGCCAGGTGACAAGCGTCCGTGCGTGCTCGTCGAAGCGTGCGGGCATTGAAAAACCATCCGCGAGCGGAACCTGGGCTAATGCCGGAACGGTTGTTACAGGCTTTGCTTGAGTCATTTTCGGTCTAAATTTTGATTTCGGAGGTTTCACTAAGTAGCAATATCATAATGGTGGAAGATTTATAGTAAACCTAAGAGCAATTAGCCTATTAATAGTGATTGATGGCGGAACTTAACCGCGCTCCACTATTGATAGCGGCCAAGTGTTTATAGCAGATTGTGGCAGGAAGGGACGTTAATGCTGCCTATGCTCTTTTTCCAGTTTTGTAGATGGAGCTCGATAAGCTACGAGTGTATCCCGTCAGAACATATGGGGCCAAAAAGGGTTAATTATTAAGAGATACATTTGATGTGGATTAAGTGTTGGAGGTGACATCACCCCCATGCGCACATACGCCCAATAGAATCCCTGCGTCTGTAGGGGTATTATTTGAGGCAACGAAAATTGGTGTAGAAACACCGGGAGTCAATTCATTGAGAATATTTCTTGGCTTATTCGTAGCGACGCTGCTTCTCGGGTGCAACTCAACCTAAAGATTTGCCGACGGCGTATGTGTCACCCCTTCAATACAAAGATTATTCATGTGATCAAATTTCGATGGAGATGAGCAGAGTTAGCAAAAAAGTGAACGAGTTAAGAGGTGGCCTAAAGGAGCAGGCGGATAATGACTCGGCACAGATGGCGATAGGGCTAATTATTTTCTGGCCCGCGTTATTCTTCCTTGAAGGTGGGGATGGTGCAGACGCTGCGGAGTTCTCGAGGCTAAAAGGCGAGTTCGAGGCACTCGAACAAGTGTCGATTCACAAGAGTTGCGGGATTCAGGTGCAGCAAAGCGACAGTTAACGTTCCAAATGACCCGCATCCTTATGTTGTTGCCTGGTTTGTTATCTATGGCATCCATTTATGGGGAATTCAGGTGAAGAAGGTTTCGTTATTCGTTGATGTACAAAATATTTATTACACAACAAAATCAGCATATCAAAGTCATTTTGATTACGGCAAGTTTTGGAGTCAGGCAACCGAGGATAGACAAATCGTCACCGCAAGAGCCTACGCGATAGATCGGGGAGATAAAAAACAAATAGAATTTCAAAATATCCTAAGAGCGATCGGTTTCGACGTCCAACTCAAACCATTTATTACCAGACGGGACGGCTCGTCTAAAGGAGATTGGGATGTTGGCATCACAATTGATGTAATGGAATTTGCGCCAGAATCCGATATTATTGTTTTGGCATCTGGCGATGGTGATTTTGATTTACTGGTAAAGAAAATTAAGGCCAAATTCAACACCGACAGTGAGGTGTATGGCGTCCCCCAGCTAACTGCCACATCTCTAATTGCAGAGGCGACAACATTTAAGCCAATAGACGCTAAACTTCTTCTTCGCTAAACGAAATTTCTCACCCTCTTTCCCTATTCGTGCTAAGTGGTGTTGCTGGTGCCAAAAGGTTTACCGTGCGCGGTGCTGGGAGTGCTTCACGCATGATTGATCTGCCTATCTAGGCAAATCAGTGTTACCGTCAATATTACGAGTACCAATAATAAGGGGCATCCTATGAAAAGTACCCAAAAGGCCGTGCACCGCATTCTTGGGAGCCTTATTGATCTTATGTGCCTTGCGTAACAAGCCCGTTATTTGGGTTTAAGATAGCACCCTCAATGATTCAAAACCTAGAAGAGAACTCGCTGTCATTGTGACGGCCGATGTCGTTAATTTCAGCATGATGATTGGCGGACGACGAGAATCGGCAGCTGCGCTGCAGTGCGATTCAAGCGGATATTGGTAGCGCAGAGTGACCTTGGAAAACTGCCCAGATGAATAAAACAGATAAGAGTCAAAACATAGCCGGAATCGGTGTTTCAAGTAGCTCTGTAGCCATTGTTGGTGCGGGCTTAATCGGCCGGGGGTGGGCCATTGTGTTTGCCCGTGCCGGATGGCAAGTCAAACTGTATGACCTCGACGTGGGTACATTGGATGTTGCAAAAAAGGAAATTGCAAATCAACTGCAAATGCTGGTCAGTCACGGCCTCGGTTCTTCGCCTGATCTGATTATTCAAAAAATTCATTTTGAATCCGATCTGGCAGCCGCGCTGACCGATGTTGACTACGTGCAGGAATGTGGCCCCGAGGTGCTTGATGTAAAACAGGCGCTGTTCAGCGAGCTTGATCGTCTGAGCGCTCCGCATGCTATTTTAGCGAGCTCCACCTCTGGTTTTATGGCTTCGGAATTTGCGGCCCACCTCGGTGGGCGTCATCGAGCGTTGGTGGTGCATCCCGTTAATCCACCACACCTGGTGCCATTGGTAGAAATCTCTCCCGCAAAATGGACTGATCCAGACATCACTCAAACAGCCCACCAAATCATGAGTGCGGTTAAACAAACACCGATCACGGTGCAAAAAGAAATTCCCGGCTTTATTCTTAACCGTTTGCAGGGCGCGTTACTGAATGAGGCTTTGCGCCTGGTTCAGGGCGGGTATGTCACTCCGGAAGATGTTGATAAAACTATGTGCGATGGTCTGGGCTTGCGTTGGTCATTTATGGGGCCGTTTGAAACCATTGACTTGAATGCACCCGCCGGACTGGCTGACTACGCACAGCGCTATGGCCGGATGTACCACGTTATGGCGGCCAGTCAATCTACGCCGCCAGATTGGGACAAATCATCCGTAGCCGGCGTTGATGCTGCTCGCCGGAAAGTCCTTAAGCGTGACGACATCGGCCAACGCCAGGGCTGGCGAGACAATCGTCTGGCAGCTCTCGCCGCCCACAAATCCAAGCAGGAGAATTGAACTCGTGGCTAAGCCAAAACACAAAGTTATCATTACCTGTGCCGTGACTGGCGCAATTCATACACCCAGCATGTCACCGTACCTTCCGGTTACGCCTGATGAAATAGCGACAGCTGCGATTGCAGCTGCCGAGGCGGGGGCTGCTATTTTACATTTACATGCCCGTGATCCGGCAACCGGACAACCTACACAAGATCCAGATGTGTTCGGAGAGTTCCTGCCACGCATCAAACAAGCAACCGATGCAGTGGTTAATATCACTACAGGCGGCAGTCCGCACATGACAGTGAATGAACGCATGCAGCCTGCTGCGGTGTTCAAACCGGAAGTCGCTTCGCTCAATATGGGATCAATGAACTTTGGTTTGTATCCTATGTTGAAGCGGTTCTCCGAGTTTAATCACGAATGGGAACGCCAGCATTTGGAGAATTCACGGGATCTGGTGTTCAAAAATACCTTTGCAGATATCGAAACCATTTTGCGCATTGGTAATGAAAACGGCACACGTTTTGAGTTTGAATGTTATGACATTTCTCATTTGTACAATCTGGCGCACTTCGTTGATCGAGGATTAGCTAAAACACCTTTGTTTATTCAATCGGTGTTTGGTTTACTGGGCGGCATCGGTGCACACCCTGAAGACCTTATGCACATGAAACGCACCGCAGACCGATTGTTTGGCGATGATTATCAGTGGTCAATACTCGGGGCGGGGCGTAATCAAATTCCACTGGCTTCACAAGGCTTAGCGCAAGGCTCTAACGTAAGGGTAGGCCTGGAAGATTCTCTTTGGATCGCACCGGGTGAACTGGCACAAACCAATGCCGATCAGGTCAGTAAAATTCGTCAAGTTATCGAAGGCTTATCGTTTGAGGTGGCAACACCGGATGAGGCGCGCGCTACGCTGCAACTTAAAGGCGCCGATCAGGTGGCATTTTAATTATCAGGAGTGTTTGATATAAATTCTTTAACAATCAACGCATATTTACATGGTTGAAACAATGGGCATGGTTAAGGATTTGCGGGTATTGGTCACAGCGGGTGCCAGCGGTATCGGGTTGGCAATTGCCCAAACCTTTGCCCGAGAAGGCGCACGACTGCATATCTGCGATATATCCAAACAGGCGTTAACTGATTGCGCCACAGCACATCCTGACTGGGGTATAACTGACTGCGATGTATCCCAAGAGGCACAAGTCGCTCAATTATTTGAAGATGTTAGTCGTCAAATGGGTGGACTTGACGTACTTATCAATAACGCTGGAATAGCTGGTCAAACAGGAAGTATCGAAGAGCTGTCCAGTGACAAATGGCACCAGACTATCGATATAAACCTAAACGGTCAGTTCTATTGTGCCCGGCTCGCTGTACCCATGTTAAAGCAATCTGACAACGCCTCAATTATATGCCTGTCCTCGGTGGCCGGTCGTTTGGGTTATGCGTACCGTACGCCCTACGCGGTGACCAAATGGGCCATCGTTGGTTTGATCAAAAGCCTGGCGATCGAGCTGGGGCCACAAGGGATTAGGGTTAATGCCTTGTTGCCCGGTATTGTGGAAGGACCTCGAATAGAACAGGTTATTTCCGCAAGGGCGAAAACGATGGGAGTTCCTTATGAAGAGATGGAGCAAGAATACATCAATAAAATTTCCCTTCGCAAAATGGTGACGGCGCAGGATGTTGCCAATCAAGCACTGTTTCTTTGCTCACCTTTGGGGGCCAAAATTTCAGGGCAGCCGATCAGTATTTGTGGAAATGTGGAGTACTTGTAGTTTCTTGGTTTTGCTGAATTAAGTGCCATTGGTTATTTAACAAGTAAAAAGAATTCTGAGATAGCCCCACAAAATTGAAAGTCATATCTCGTCACATTCTATATCTAATAACTTTTAGGCAATCCGGGCCATTGGCGCTCGTTGCGTCGCAGTGTACCCGCAGGCTCCCATTCTCCGTCCCAGGCTTTGCGGCTGAAACCCTGGTGCTTGTCCCCGACAAAGCCTCCGATCTCGGCGGTCAATGATTCCCGGGCCTCCTTGCTGAGATCCTCATTATTGCCGCTGTGCACCGAGACGATTCTTCCCACTAGCGTGTTGCCAATAAATTGCTTCATATTTTCTTCTCAAGTCTGAGCAGCAACAGGCGAGGCTACTCATATCTGCAAGGTATATCTGGCCCAGCATCGAGTTCCTGTGCGTAACGATGGCCTGAGTACACTGCTGCAGCAATAATTGCTGGCGCCTCGCAATCACCGATACGCCGCAGTGAACGAAACAGGGTGTGACTCTCACTTTCGGACCGCTGATTCAGGGCCTGGTACAACTCGTCGTTCGGTTGACGGGCTGTCACCATAATCAATGCATCTGCTTTGATCGTCTGCTGCTGTTCTGTGTGCGTGCATGACACCATCACCTCACGATCATCAAAAGCCAACAGAGAGTGTGCTGTTTTGATCTCGACGCCAAGCTCCAATAGATTTTTTTGCACCTGGTACTGCTCTGCCGTGTATTCACACCAGTCAGAGACTACATTCTCGGGAGTAACCAGTGTTACGGGCAGACCTGCGCGGCGCAGCTTTTCTGCAATCGCGCCGCCCATATAAAAACTGTCATCATCATATACAACCGCGGGCCCATCGGGTATAGGCCCAGTCATAATGTCATCGGGCGTCAGAATACCGGTGCTGGGCGTCAGGGTATCCAGCGGATAGGGATGAGAGCGCCCGAAGCCATCCGACCGCCAGGATGCGCCGGTTGCCATCACGACATGATCTGCCCCAATCGAGAGCACTTCATCAACATTAAGCTCACTTTCGCGAAAGATTTCCACGTTGGGCATTTTTGCGATCTGCCCTAACCGGTAATCAAGCACCCGCCGCCATTCTCCCAGGCCCGGCAGACCCGATTCTCGGGCTACCCTGCCTCCCAATTCCCGCGTCGCCTCTGCCAGCATCACCTGGTAGCCGCGCTGGCCCAGCGCCCGTGCAGCCTCCAGGCCGGCAGGACCCGCGCCAACCACCAGCACGCTCGCATCAGATGCTTTTTTAGCAATCAATTCGGGATGCCAACCCCGACGCCACTCCTCACCCATGGTCGGATTCTGGGTGCACCGAATCGGGGTACCCACACCATCGCCTGTATAACAGATATTGCAGCCGATGCATTCGCGAATATCTTCGGGACGGCCTTCTTCTATCTTCTTTGGCAGAAACGGATCTGCAATTGAAGGGCGGGCCGCACCAATGAAATCCACAATCCCACGGCGCACCTGTGAGACCATGGTATCTGGAGAGGTGAAGCGCCCTACCGTGACAACGGGCTTGGTGGTGACCGACTTCACAAAGGACATGTGCTCCTCAAGAGAAGCTTCTTTGATAAATCGTGAAACACCCATCTCCTGGTAGTAGTTATTGATATTGATATCCCAAAGATCAGGCAGCTCTGCCAGCATCTCGAGCCGGTCCCGGCGCTCCTGAGTCAGTGCCGTCGATTCACCATCATCGCCTCCCACCGAGTAGCGAACGGCAACCGCGCACCGGTCCCCTACCGCATCCTTGGTCTCTTCGATCAGTTCACGCAGCAGCCGCGTGCGATTCTCCATCGAGCCACCGTACTCATCGCTGCGACGGTTGGTTTGGGCTGATAAAAAATGAGATAGCAGGTAACCATGGGTAGCATAGACATACACGATGTCAAAGTCCGCCTCCCTGGCGCGCAGTGCGGCCTCACGATGCCAGCGGCGCAATTCACGGATGTCGGATTTGTCCATTGCCCGGGTCTGATAAGGGTGCCCCGCCAGATTAGGAATGCTGGTCATATCGATCGCAGTCTCACGGGTGTAATGATTTGCTGAACTGGCTCCTCCAAACCAAAGCTCGACACCGGCAAGTGCGCCATGGCTGTGTACTGCTTCTGTCATCAAGGCATGATCTGTGATGTGATCCTGATTCCACAATGCCGCATTGGGATGGGGTAGATCGTCAGAGGCCGGGTGGATAGAGCACCATTCGGTGCAGACCACGCCCCAGCCGCCTTCGGCCTTCATTCCTCGAAGTGCTGCCGCCATCTTTGGGCGCAGCCAGCCCATACCAGTGCAGTGCGGCACCTGATAAAAGCGGTTTTTTGCGGTTACCGGGCCAATCTGGACTGGCTCGAACAATAGGTCATGGCGTTTATCGCGCAAAGCTCTGAGATTCCTGATAGTAGCGTTGGCCAGGGAGTGTCGGCACACTTACCCCGTTGCGGTCAATCATGGGGAAGCAGTATCAGTGCGTTTTCGGCCCACGAGAGCCAAACGGTGCTTTCGCGGTCAAGCGGTTTTTCTCCACTCGCCTCGGCTTCTGCTGCCACGACGGCGAACGGCTTCTCACAGCCGTCCACGGACACATAAAAGTGATTTCGATCACCCAGATAGGCCGAGGTCTTCAGAGTGCCCTGTACAGCGGCTTGGCCATCCGACCGTCGTTCGGTGGACAGAACCAGCTTTTCGGGACGGACCGCGACAATGAGATTTGCGCTCTTCCGGACGAAGTCTGAGTTCGCTGGGGCAGTAATCTTGCCCAATCCCGCGGCATCGAGTACCGCATTACCGTTATGCACGTCCATCACCTGCGCCTCAACAAAATTCATCTGCCCAATGAAGTCGGCGACCTCGACGCTTACCGGATGGTTGTAGAGATCTTTGGGTGATGCGACTTGCAGTGCTTTGCCACGCGCCATTACGGCGATGCGACTCGACAAGGTCAGCGCTTCTTCCTGGTCGTGGGTCACGAAAATGAAGGTAATACCGACCGACTCCTGCAGCGCTCGCAGTTCCAGTTGCATTTCTTCGCGAAGCTTTTTGTCGAGTGCCCCCAGAGGTTCATCAAGCAACAATACCTTTGGTCTTTTGATCAGAGCCCGCGCAAGTGCCACACGCTGGCGTTGGCCTCCCGACAATTCGTTGGAGCGACGTTCGCCAAAGCCTGGTAGCTTGACCATCTCCAGGGCCTCCTCGACGCGTCGCGCTACCTCGGCCTTTTCAATCTTATCGTAACGCAGTCCATAGGCAATGTTCGCTCGGACGTTGAGGTGCGGGAAAATGGCGTAGTTCTGAAACACCATATTGGTCGGGCGGTGATGTGGCGGAACTTCGGACATCGGCGCGTCGTCTATATAGATCTCACCCGTGGTCGGCGATTCGAAGCCACCCAACATTCTGAGAACAGTGGTCTTGCCGCAACCGGATGGCCCAAGCAGTGAGAAGAATTCACCACTGTCAATAGTGAAACTGAGGTGATCGACGGCCACCACTGACCCGAAGTGTTTGGATACGTCAACCAAGCTTACAAAAGCATCATTGTTGGTCATAGATTAGATACCTGACTTGGTGTCTTCGACTCCCCAGCGTCGTAGCCACAGAGAGAAAAACACCAGCACGAAGGAAATGATAAGAATTAGCGATCCGAGTGCCAGCACCCCTGGCAGTCTCTGTGGGAAGCGCAGCTGTCCCCAGATAAAGATTGGTAGCGTGGGATCAGTGCCTCCTAGGAAGAATGCCATAATGAATTCGTCAAAAGAGATCGTGAAACACAGCAAGAAACTCGCGACTATTCCAGGGGCGACCATCGGCAAAGTCACTCTCCAAAACGTTGACCACGGGCTAGCGCCTAGATCTGAAGACGCTTCCTCCATGGATGGGTCGAATCCTTCGAAACGAGACATTAAGGTTGCCATCGCGAACGGCACCGAGATCAGCACGTGGGCCATGGCGATGGTGTACAAGGATAGATCAAACCCCAGGCGGGTAACGAGAATCAGCAGCGCGACGCCCATAATGATGAGCGGCACCACCATCGGTAGCATAATTACAAATATGATCGGCTTCACACCCGGAATCCGATAACGAGTCACTGCCTTGGCACCAAAGAGCCCAAGCAGTGTTGCGATTGCGGAACTCACGCAGGCAACACGGAGAGAATTGTTAAGCGCCGCCCACATTGGTTGATCATTGAACATAGTCACATACCATTGGGTGGTAAAACCCTTGAGTGGAAAAGCAATGTAGATGTTGTCATTGAACGAGAACAACGGCAGGAACAGCACCGGAATGTAAAGGAAGGCAAGATAGAGGATCGCATAAAAGTACAGCGGTCGATTGGCGCGGTCAATGTAGGCAACCTCGTTCATGCGATATTCTCCGTGACTTTACGAGTCAACCAAATGTAGAGAAGTGATATGACTGCGACGACCAGCATCATGTCAAATGCCAGGGCTGCACCCATCGGCCAGTTGTTTACCAGCCCGAACTGAGCCTGAATAAGGTTGGCAATCATAATTCCATCGGGACCACCGACGAGGGCTGGGGTCACGTAGTCTCCAACCGTGGGGATAAATATCATCAGTGAGGCGGCGATTACGCCGGGCATTGATAATGGCAGTGTGATGCCTAGGAAACGTTTGACGGGGCTATCGCCTAAATCGGTAGCTGCTTCAATCAGGGAGCGATCTATCTTTTCCAGCGAGATATAGATTGGCAGAATTGCGAAGGCCGCCCAGGCATGCGCCAGTGTAATGACTACGGCTGTGGGACTGTAGAGTAGGAATGCCAAGGGTTGCTCGATGAGGCCCAGCCCTTTAAGGCCCGAGTTGATGACACCGTTATAGCCCAGGATCACCTTCCATGCAAAAACCCGTAACAGATAACTGGAAAAGAACGGTACCGTCATCAGGATAATCCAAACCATCTTGTGCTTGCGCACATGAAAAGCCACGTAGTACGCCATTGGGTAAGACACCAGCACCGTGACGACAGTACAAATTGCAGAAATGGTCAGTGATCGTAGCAGCAAGGCTCGGTACATTGGCTTCTCGACAGCTTCCACGTAGTTGACCAGCGAAAACGCGGTGTCGAATTCGAAGCCAATTTGTGTCCAGAAGCTCATCACTACCATGATCCCGAACGGGATGCACATAGTTAAGCCCATCACGAGCAGTGTAGGTGAGAGAAGTGTAAAGCCTTTCAGCGTGTCGCTACGCAAATACAAGGCATGCAACCGTCCGCGCCAGCTCGACGACCTCATCACGGGCGTGGCGTTTTCTGTTGTGGCTTTAATCACCCGCGCTCCAGTTCCAGTGGGTTGATGAGGTCCAAGGCTGGGCCGTTACACCCCATAGCACGCGAATGAACATAGCTGGAATAACTATTGCGTATTCCAGGTGTACGTTGAGACCAACTATTATTAATTTTTTTGCAGTCACTGCCGCGTTAATAATGTTTCGGAAAAAGCTTGTGTAGGTAGACCCATACTGCCTGTCTGCCGTTCTTGTAATCATCACGGCTGTGACTTAAATGAGAGTCGCGCCATATCCCAAAGACCATCGCGTTAATACCTCTCTCCACTGCGGGCACATCGATATCACGGTATCTACCCTCTTTGACCAGGGTATTCAGCAACTCGGCGACATTGCGCTCGTACCGCTCATCTCTGGGGTGAATCGATTTGCGGTAAAGAGAACTGGTCTTGGGCTCCCCCCAGTAGGCATGCCAGACCACTACGAAGTCACGATGTTCACTCGCAAAACCTACATCGTACTCAAGTGCTTTGAGCAATTTCTCACTGGTGGAGATATCTTTGCTGGCCAGGATTTCGTCCCAGCCCTTTTCGAAAATGCTCTCCTGATGATCTAGCACGGCGATGAGCAGACCGGTTTTCGACTTGAAGTGAAAAGTCACCAGCGCCTTGGAGACCTTGGCTCTTTGCGCCACCCGCTCAAGGGTTGCATCGCGCAATCCAGCGCGTGCGACGCAGGAAATGGCTGCTTTCAGAATCGCCTGCTTGGTTTTTTCCCCTCTTAATCGGCGTTTGTCGGGCACTGATTGTGTTGCTCGCATATTGCCTCGCCGGCCCAATTCTGCTTAAAAAGCGGGTAAAACCGTTTTCTATTTCCGGTGTTGAAACTAACTGACTGATCAGATAGTATGATGTCGTTGCGAGTGTGTCAACGTGGACCCCTAAAGGAGGATATCCAAGCCATGAAAAAGAAATCCGATCTCTGTATTAACGAATTCACCGACAAGATCCAATCCGGACAGATGTCACGACGAAAGTTCAACCAGGTTCTCAGTGCGGCCGGCGTCAGCCTAGTGATGACTCCGATGCTGCCTAGAACTGCGGCCGCGGCAGCTGCAGATCAGGCAACTTACTTCACATGGGGTGGCTATGACGTACCAGAAATGTTCGGCCCCTACATCGCCAAGTACGGCGAGCCACCCAACTTCGCCGCTTTTGGTGGCTCCGAAGAAGGGCTGACCAAAATGCGGGCGGGTTATGTTGTTGATGTCGCACACCCATGTAACCAAGCGATCCCGCGCTGGGTGGCCACCGGTCTGTTCCGCACGGTAGACACCGACAAGTTGTCAAACTGGGGTGACGTTATGCCGAGCCTCTGGAACCTGGACGGCAACGTGGCCGATGGTAAACCCTATATGGTGCCGTTCGATTGGGGGCAGACCTCGATCACTTACCGGCCCGATTTAGTCGATTGGCAAGGTCAGGAAGAATCATGGGGTCTGCTGTGGGACGAGCGATACAAAGGGCGCCTGGCGATGATCGGCGCGGCTGGTGACTCTTGGTGGTGTGGGGCTATCTATGCCGGAGTCGACTTCAATGAAATCGCCACCAAAGAGAACATCGCGAAAGTCGCAGCTCTGATGCGCAAACAGCGCCCGCTCATCCGCATGTACACGGACGACATGACGACCCTTGAGCAAGCACTCGCATCCGGTGAACTGGTGGCAGCGATGACCTGGAACAGCTCGCCTGTAGCACTCAAAGCACAGGGTGTTCCGGTGGCATTTGCAGCGCCCAAAGAAGGCGCCCTCACTTGGGTCTGTGGTGCCATGATGCATAAAGATGCTCCGCACCCCGATAAGGCGCATGACATCATCGACGCAATGATCAGCGTCGAGACTGGCAAATGGCTTATCGAAGTGAATGGCTACGGTCACTCCAACGTTAAGTCGTTCGACCAATTTACTGACGAGCAGCTGGCTGAACTGGGATTGACCCGCGACCCGTCGGTGATTCTCGATGCCGGTAAGTTCCAGGTTCCACAGTCACAGGAGTTTGAAACTGCCATGAATCAAGAATTCGAGCAGATCAAGGCCGGTTTCTAGCTCAGATCACGATTGTCTAGGGAAAGCCGCGGTGACCTAATCGCCGCGGCTTTTTTTTTCGCCGCAGCCCAGGGCGCACAGTTTCTGCTGCTGGATATTAGGATATGACCCGAGACCCTAGATTCGATGTGTTGTTTGAGCCGGTTCAGATCGGCCCGGTTACTGCGAAGAACCGTTTTTATCAAGTGCCGCATTGTTGTGGTATGGGGTTCAACTGGCCGCAGTCGCACGCCAAGATGCGGGAGATGAAGGCGGAAGGTGGCTGGGCCGTGGTGTGCACAGAGGAGTGCATGATTCACCCGTCGTCGGACTATTCGCCCGAACCGCAAGCGCGGCTATGGGACGACCACGACGCCAAGTGTTTGGGGCTGATGGTCGACGCGGTTCACCGTCATGGCGCGTTGGCCGGTGTGCAACTTGCTCACAACGGTGTGGGTACCCAGAACTTGTTTACCCGGATGACGCCCATCGGCCCATCTGACCAATCTAGCATCATAGGCACTCCAAGCCAGACGCGCGGCATGAGTAAGCGGGATATACAAGAATTCCGCCGCTGGCACCGCAATGCCGCGCTCAGGGCGAAACAGGCTGACGCGGACATCATTTACGTCTATGCAGGTCACGACTCGACCTTATTAATGCATTTTCTGTCGCGCCGCCGTAATTTTCGCAGCGACGAATATGGTGGATGCCTGGAGAACCGGGCCCGGTTGCTTCGTGAGGTACTTGAAGAAACCAAGGATGTGGTCGGGGATCGGTGCGCTGTCGCGATCCGCTTGGCGGTCGATGAGTTACAAGGATCCGAGGGTATCAGTTGTGAGGGTGAGGGCCGAGAAATCGTTGAGCTGCTGGCTGAGCTCCCGGACTTGTGGGACGTCAACCTCAGCGATTGGGAGAATGATTCGGTTAGCTCGCGTTTTGGCGAGGAGGGTTGGCAGGAACGCTATGTCGCATTCGTCAAGCAGATCACTTCGAAACCCGTAGTGGGGGTCGGTCGGTTCACCTCGCCCGATACCATGGTCAGCCAGATTCGGCGCGGCGTGCTGGACATGATCGGCGCGGCGCGGCCGTCGATTGCCGATCCGTTCCTGCCCGAGAAGATTGAGCAGGGGCGTCTTGATGAAATCCGCGAGTGTATCGGCTGTAACATTTGTGTTTCAGGGCAACATACTTTCACACCGATGCGCTGCACACAGAATCCGAGCGTGGGTGAGGAGTGGCGCCGGGGTTGGCATCCGGAACGGATCGCGCCAAAAGGTTCAGATGCCACAGTGCTGGTGATCGGTGCTGGGCCGGCGGGTCTTGAGGCAACACGGGCGCTTGGTCAACGGGGGTACGCTGTGACGCTTGCCGAGGCAGGGGGGAAGCCGGGTGGCAGAGTGACACAAGAGAGTCGCCTGCCCGGCCTGAGCGCCTGGGCACGAGCTCGCGATTGGCGCGTCGGGCGGATTCAGGAGATGGCCAATGTAGAGGTATTTCTCGACAGTCACCTCAGCACGGAGGACGTCCTTGAATACGGATTTGGTCACGTGGTGGTTGCGACCGGTGCGCGCTGGCGTGCCGATGGTGTCGGCGTCAGCAACTGGCAGCCAATCCGAGGATCCGATCAGGCCCACGTGCTGACGCCGGAACACATCTATGCCGGGGCAACCATTGCTGACCCGGTGCTGGTATTTGATGATGACAATTTCTACCTGGGCGCGCTCGTTGCTGAAAAGCTGCAAGGTGAAGGTCATGCTGTTACGCTGGTGACAACAGTGTCGAAGGTATCATCCTGGACAGAGAATACTCTGGAGCAGCATCGCATCCAGGCCCGGGTACTGGAACTGGGTATTGAAGTCGCCACGGCACACACTATCGTACAAATCCATGCTGACCAAGTGGACTGTGCCTGTGTTTACACGAACCGTCCGCGAACGCTGCCGGCGGGGTCAGTGGTCATGGTGACGTCGCGGCGGCCAGACAACCAGCTCTACCTGGCGTTAATGGAAAATCCCGAAAAACTCACCTCGGCTGGCATCAGGTCAGTCTCCGCAATAGGAGACTGTAGCAACCCATCGACCATCGCAACAGCCATCTACGAAGGCCATCGCGTGGCCCGCGAGCTCGATGCCGCACCAGTCGACCCAGATATGCCGTTTCGTCGTGAACAAATCGCCCTGGCGTCATCGGTATAACAACAGGTACTTAGAAAGATCTTATGAAAATCTCGACCTGTCTTGGGATTGAGCAAGCAAAAAACAGCTACCGTTGAGAATCTTCACAGCTTTCAAAGCCCTGTAATTGGACTGATTTATATTTTGGGATGCCTTATGAAGCAAAAAACGCCTATTTTGGTTTATGCGACTGTGGTCGTTGGTTTCTGTTGCGCCTTTGGCACAGTCAGTAAAGCCGGACAACAGGTGTACACCTTTAATGTCTGTGGCGCACCTAATAGCTATGAGCCGGGTTGGATGCCCAATGGGGATCCTATGGTCAACGGTGAGATGACCCTTATTATTGATTCCACTAAAGGTCTGCTAACTCTGAAACCCTCACAGGAACTATTGGACAGTACCCGCTACGTGTCACTCCATGCGCATCTGTACGATCTCCAGCATCGCTATGACAACTCTGATCTGGGCCAGTCGACCATTTGCTGGGCCTATTACAATCACAGTGGCCGCGGCGGCCACTGTGCGAAAGACGATTACGATTGCCAGACATTAACCGGTGTGGAGAATTGGCCCTGGACCGAGTATGGCTATTCCGTAGACTGGTACAGAACCTATCTTCGAACAGTCGCCAGAGAAAATGCTGAGGGTTGGTGGTTTATGTATCACTCTGCCGGGGGGCATTTTGCCGCTGATAAAAACGGGCATCTTATCGAGTGGGATGGATCCCCATTCATGGAATCATCTTTTCACGGCAAAAACCTGATCCGTCCTGATTGCAACGCCCGGCTGGGCCGAACTCTAGCCAACAAAGACTTCGGGCTGGGTGACAAATGCAACCGGATGCTTCATGGCGTTATGGCTGATGATTACTTCCTTGACGCGAACGGGGTTGGGTGGCTTGACGAAAATGGCAATCTGACCGAAAGCGCCATCGCGCACGGCTACGACCTCGAAACAGAGTACTTGTTTTACAACTATCGTGACAATGGCCAGTCGGACCGTTGGGGAGGGCCGGATGGTGGCGCTGGCGGCTTCATCACCGGAGATGGTGAAGGTCGCTGTGCCCAGTGGCCACCCGAAGACTATGGCTTGCCCCATGCGCATAAGGCGGATCAATAAAGCCATGCGTGTATGGACAATATTCAGGTGTTTGTTTCCCCCGGTATTCTTCAATATCAAGATGCTCGCAATAATCGCGATGGTCAGCGTCACGATGACGAGTTACAAAATTCTGGGTGATACACTGGCCGACGATGCCAGGCCATTCACTCGGGGCGAACTGTACGCTTATATATCAGAGAAGACGCAGGTCTGGAGTGAAGGCCGTGTGTTTCATTCGGAAACGGGAACTCTTCTACTCCTGTGGAAAGGACAATATGGCAAAGGCACATGGTCAACCGATGATAACGGGGTTCTGTGTTGGCACGTGTGGTCGTGGAATGAAGTGCCTTGCCAGGCTTTTTATCACAATGATGATGTTGTGAGCATCGTCTTCAATGAAGAAACGTTGCTCGCCCCTGAACTACAAGAAGGCAATACGCTTGTTAATTCGGCAGCAGGGTTGGAATCACCTGAAAAATTCGTGCTAGGGCTGAGTGAGGATTTCACCAATAAGCTGTTAACAAAAGAACAGACCACTGATTTACTCTCCGGGCAAACGGTTATCTGGGGGCTGGGCCGTGGCCTTTATTATTCGCCTGATTCGACGCTCATGAAAATCTGGAATGGGGTGCGCGGAACCGGCACATGGAGCGTGTCGGATGAAGGCGCTGTTTGCTGGCATGTTCCGGGTTGGGGCAAAACGCCGTGTGAGTCCTATTATTACAAGGGTGAGGAATTGATGTCGATTTTCGAAGGCGTACACAGCAAAGCCAGCAAACATGTAGAGGGCAATACAATCGGTTCTTTCTGATTCGTGACGCTTGACTAAGTTGAACTAACGACAACATGAGATGCGTATGACAGCGGTGAATGAGCGACACTCGGTATGGCCATACTTTGCTGTTTCGCTTGCCAGTGGAGTAGTCGGAGCTGTGTTACTCTTTTACAATTTCGGGTCAAATGTTCCAGCCAAAGAAGCGCTACACAAATTTAGCGGTACCGTTGACAAGCTATTCATTATGGATGACTTGTCGGGTGTGCAGACCGGATTCATGAAACCGATGAACTCGATTCACTTCACCCTTAAAGGGGGCGAAGAAGAATTTCGATATCCGAGTAATTGGCCCGGCTACACCAAAATCTATGAACAACTGTCATTTCATGTGGACGTGTGGGTTCGACGATCTGATATTGGCAATGGCCAACCAATGGTGGTATTTAGATTAGAACAGGAGGTGCCGAAGAACTGGGTCGTCGCTCCGTTCTCCATCAGTTACGAGAAGATCGCTGAATCACAAAACCGAAAAAGGTATTCTTACGTCCAGTTAGGCGCAATCCTATTGGCGTGTTCGGCAGGTTTCTTGTTGATTGCAGTGCTATTGGGTATCCGGAATCGTCGAAAAAACAGGGGCACGCTTCAGTAGCACCAGTCCGTTTGCTTACTGAGATTTCCGAATCAAGTGTGTCCGCAGTGGCTCTGGGCGCAGCCCTGGAACCCCATGAAATATGGAGAGGTATCTTGATCATGGCTAGGAAATCTCGGCAACAACGCCGTCTTCTATTAAAAGGAATCGCAGCATCAGCATTGGCGCCGCGGCTCGCAATCGGCAATACACCCACTAATCCAGATGTGGTGATCATCGGCGCCGGGATTGCGGGTCTGGAAGCGGCGAAAACACTAACAGAACAAGGTGTGAGTTTCATCCTGATTGAGGCCAATGACCGTATTGGGGGTCGTGTCCATACGAATCGTTCTCTATTCAACATTCCTTTTGATACTCATGCTCACTGGATGAGAGCTTCACCGACGAACCCGTTGATCTTCCATGCGCAAAGCAATGACTTTGACGTCTATCGGGACCATGGCCGGCAACAATATTTTGTGGGCGACCGTAAAGCCACCGAGCAGGAGCTGACCGACCTTCGCAAAACCGATGCACTGTTTAATAGCAGAATCAGAAGTTCTGCGCTGAGCCCGGCAACGGGACCCGAAGACAATGCCCGCACCGCCCTGGAAGCAGATTTTTTTGAACGCCCCTGGGGATATACCGTTGCCTCAGAGTATGGCGTGTGGGACATGGCACAGGACTCTAAAGACTGGTCGCCCAAAAGCTGGTGGAACAGTCTAGATGCGACAAGCTGGTTCTGCGCCGAGGGCTATGGCTCAGTCGTAGCCCACTATGGCCGGGATATACCCGTCAAACTACGGATGGCCGCTTTAGAGATTGACTGGAGCGGTGACCGTATCAAGGTAACAACCTCAGCCGGAACAATAATAGCCCGCGCCGCGATATTGACGGTATCGGTAGGTGTTCTCGCGGCCGAACGCATTAAGTTCACCCCCGCCCTGCCGGTCGAGAAACTCGAAGCAATTAACGATATCGATATGGCGGTCATGAACTACATCGGACTGTTGTTCAGTGAAGATATTTTTGGCTTTGGCCCAGATACTTATATCTATCAGCAACAAACCGATGAAACTGGCGTGGGGTATCTCACCAATACCCACCATTCGAATCTGACTTACGGCTATGTCGGGGGCAGCCAGGCCAAAGCATTAGAGCGAGAGCCCATGGAGACGGTTGTTAACTATGGACTGGACGGGCTCAAAAGCATGCTGGGCAATGACATAGAAAAGAGATTTGTAAAAGGCTTTGCCACAGCTTGTGGGAAAACTCCGTTATTCGATGGCGCATACTCTGCCGTCAGGCCGGGCAGGTCTGCCGCTCGCGCAATCCTTGGTAGAACTCTTGCTGAAAAACTCTTTTTTTCAGGCGAAGCAACCCACGCAGTACAGGCCAGCACGGTCAATGGTGGATTGGAAAGCGGTCGAGAGGCTGCAATCCAGGCTGCTGCCTACCTCAGAAAGACAACTTAAGAATCTCGCAGCGCTAGTTTACGATCCAGCCCCAAAGACCCTGTATTCCGAAAATGTGTCAGCAGATTGCTTTAATCGCTTGAGCGCTGCAGACGAAACCAGGCGAAGTTCTGTGTCTTGTTGCCAGGCGTTAGATGCGTCTCCCGGCGCTCTTCGCGCAGGATAAATAGTGGGCCAAGCACATCAAGCAACGCTGGCACATCGTATTGCACGATATCCAGACCGCTACACCGCGTTGGGCCATCGACAGCAAACGTTCCGATGATTAAGTGTCCCCCCGGTCGCAGACTTTTTTCCAGCGCCTGGCAATAAGCCTGGCGCTGCGCGCTCTTTGTCAAAAAGTGAAACACGGCCCGGTCATGCCATAGATCGACCTGTCGCTCAGGCTGAAACTGCGTTATATCACCGACGTGCCATCGGACCTGATCCACCTTCTCGCCCAGGCGTTCCTGTGCGACCGCCAAGGCATGGCCTGAAATGTCCAACACCTCGATGTCCCCAAATCCTTGGGTCAACAAGCGATCCACCAACACGCTCGCGCCGCCTCCTACGTCCAGGATGTTCGCGTCACGCGCTATCCCGGTCGCCTCGATAAGCGACAAAGATAAGGCAGGTTCTGTCTGATACCAGCTGACCTCGCTCGCAGACCTATCGCGATAGACCGCCTGCCAGTGCTTCTGGTTGTCGATTTCGGATTGATTCATTGGCTTGTCCTCGCTGAGCTCATAATCCAAAGATTGATACCCAATTGATTTTGCATCAGCAACCTGCTGCTAGCATACTAATGCCGGCAACTAAAATCGCGGTTCGCGAATCAGGGCCCAACAGCAAGATTGTTGTGCGCATCGAGTGACTGAATAAACTGGATCACGTGATCGGCGACCATGGCTCCCGCCTCCAGTAGAAGTGAATGCTTGTAGCCGGGCAAAATCACAAGTTTAGAATCAGCCAATGCTGCATCGATCTGATGGTTCAACCGCGGGTTACAGCCACCGTCGTTCTCTCCCGTAAGAACCAGACAAGGCGCGGTGACTTTGTCAATCCAGGGTGACATCTCCGTGGTGGCGTAAATTCGAAACACATTCAGGAAAACATCAGGGTCAGTATTGATAACCTGTTGCAGCCGCTGTTCAACCACATCTGGATGGGCCGCAATGAATTCATCGGTAAACCAACGGTGGGTCAATGTTGGCAGCACATGGGCAATACCATCTTTTTCCATAGCGCTGACCACTGCCCCAACCTTGGCGCTATCGTCTTCGGTGCGAAAAGCAGCAGTCGATAATAGTCCAACCGAAAGTACATGCTGCGGGTACTTGAGCGCGTAGGCCGGGCCGATCATCCCGCCCAGAGAATGACCGGCAAAATGGGCCTGCTCAAAACCACTTCGCTGGCGTACCTTCTCCAGATCCTCAACCAGATCATCCAACACAAATTCGCCATCTGGCAAAGGCGACTCGCCATGACCACGCAGATCGTAAGTCACTACTGTGAAATGTTCAGCCAGCGATGGCAGAGCCTTATGCCAGGTCTGGCGCGACGCGCCGATGCCATGGATCAAAAACAGCGCAGGCCCCTGCCCGGTAATACTGGTCATGATCGTATCTCCTGAGCATGATTCAAGGCATGGCTGAAGATATCGAAGTTTCGACAATCTTCGCCTTCAATATCAAGCCGGCGATTGATGATAAACGGAACTCGCTGCTCTGAGAGTCCGCCATGTGAGCGCAGCGGCTCGTTGAGCCCTGACAGGTCGTGTTTTTTGGGGGCACTGCCCAGAACATGGTCACGGGTGCTGATCACCACGAGGTCGCCAATACGATCAGCTGGCAACCCGAATTCTGCGCATGCAGCCTCTTGCGTAAGCACAGTTTCGATACCGGCCTGTTCTTTCAACGCGGCCAGCACTCTGGATCGATCTACTTCTGGCGCCAGATACACTGTAGCGAAACCACCCAGTGCACCGTGGTGGACCACATAGGGGTCGGTAATGGGGAGAATAACCCTGGAGCCGCTATATCCGGCCCGCTGTAACAGGGGTTCGAGGTAAATTACATTGGGCTCCCCTGCCGCGTCATGTTTCGACTTCATGCCATGATCCGCTGTCACGGCAATGATTGCACCCATACCATCAAGCTTTGCCAGATAACGGTCCATCATCGCGTAGAACGCATTGGCCACCGGTGCCCCCGGCGCATGTTTGTGTTGAATGTAGTCGGTGGTGGACAGATACATGATGTCTGAGCGCATGGATTCCATCAGCACCACACCGGCTGCAAATACAAATTCAGATAACTCGGCGCTGTAAACATCCGGCAGCGGCATACCCACGCGATCCACAATGTTCTCGATGCCATGCTCGGCGAGCGTCACCTGGTCTGCATGTTCAGACGAAAAACAGACTGCACTGTCGGCGCTAATGTCGAGTCCGACACCGAGCAGCCGGCAAAGCTTGTCTTTCGCGGTGATCACAGCCACCGTTGCACCTGTCTGGTTGAATTCTGCCAGGATGGTAGGCACCCGCAGTAGCGCAGGGTCATTCATCATGACTTCGGTATCATTCTGGGAGTCGTAGTAAAAGTTTCCGCATATGCCGTGTACCGCTGGAAGTGCGCCTGTCACGATAGACAGATTGTTGGGGTTGGTGAAACTCGGCACTACGCAGCTCGCATAGCCAAAAGTCGCTTGGTCGCGCACCGATGCCATAAAGGGCATCTCGCCCGCATCAATGGCACGTTCTATATAACCGCCGCCATCTGAGCCATCACCGCCCGGTTCGGAACCATCAATACACACCACCACGAGTGGATTTTGTGGCCAAGCGTAGTTACGGCCGTTGACACTTACCACTTTGTCTTGCATTACTTTTGTGCTCACTGTTCAGATTCTCTACCAGTATTATGCGTAGAAGATGCTAAACCGCCACAGGACTTCCGGAAACAACCCCCATCTCGCCCACGACATCGCGCATCGTGTCGGGTGCGCCGGGCATATGTCTGGTTTCCAGCCGGCCGATCATCTGATCGCTAACCACCCAATGCCTTGTCAGAAAAGAGTTCGCCTCCCTGGGCCCAGTCGCTTTTCTCGACATCAGTAAGTATCACATCGACGGCATCGACCGTGCTACCGGCGGTTTGCACAAAAGCATCAGTCAAGGCGCGCACTAGGTTTCGTTTTTGTTCGGGGGTGCGGCCCGAAAACATCTGTACTTGGATCATGGGCATTTCAGTTCTCCTTGAATAAAAATAACACTTTAGAAGGTTGCAGCGGTCCGGGCCGAACTGGAACCGGTAAAGAACGGCATGACATCTTGTGCAAAATGCTGCAAGGCGTCACGGGTCAGTTGCGGGTCCGAACCAAAATTGGGGCTCAGAATCAACCGATCGATACCCAGTTCGGCATAGGGTGCGAGCTTGTCGATCATCTCCTGGCGGGTACATATCAATAAGCTCTCGGCCAGCTCTTCCATGCTTTGTTTGCGCGGTAACGGGCGGATCATTCCGGCATCGACCAGGCCCGGGCCCGTATAGACATTATCGAAGCGACTGTAATAGTCATAGGCTTCGCGGATTCGCTCCTGTTTTTCAACCTCGCTGCTGGCCAGAAACCCGACTCGCGATAGACTGAGGGAGAGACCTTGCCCCTTCGCACCCATCTCAGCCTTGGCCCGCTTGAATGCAGCCACCTGATCCACCAGCAACTGGTGGTTACCTGAAAGTGGGGTGGTCTGGATATGAAAACCGCGTCGGGTACAGTGGTATATGCCCTCCGGGTTCATCACCGCAATCACAATCGGAGGGCCGCCCGGGCGAACCGGGCGCGGCATGATGGTGAGCGACTCAAAATGATAATACTCGCCATCCCAGTTGACCTCTTCTTCAGCCAATAGAGCAAGCAGCACCTCGAGCGACTCATCAAACCGTGCCCTGGTCTCTTCCATCGGTACACCCAGGCGTTCCATCTCGTAACGAAAAGCGCCTCGGCCCACGCCCAGTAACAATCGGCCTTCGGTGAATATATCGGCAACTACCACTTCTCCGGCGTAGACGCGCATATCGTGCAGCGGCAACACGGCCACCGACGTCATGATCTTGATGTTCTGAGTGTGCGCTGCAATCTTGACAGCGAACTGCAATGGTGCTGGCATCATCAGGCAATTGATGAGGTGATGTTCAGTGATCGACACCGCATCGAAACCGTACTGATCTGCCAGGATCGCCTGGTCGAGCATGTCCTGATAGACCTTGTCGCCGCCGTAATTTTTGTCCGGATAGTCCGCTGACAGTTGAATACTGAAATCCATATAGCCTTAGGCCCGCTGTCTATTGGGTTACAGTCCGCTCGTCAGCCGGATCATTGATAGAAAATTAGCCCGCGATTCAGAGTGCGCCATCGAGCGTGCCCAGAGATTGATAAAGATCGGGACGCCGATCACGAAAAATCCCCCACTCCAGACGCTGTGAACGCAACACGTCGAGATCAAAACGGGCTGTGATAACTTCTTCGCGATCTTCACTGGCCTGAGCACAGATCTCGCCTTCAGGCCCGGCAATAAAAGAACCCCCGTAAAAATTCATGGTGTCTTCATCCCAGATCTCTTTGCCAATACGGTTACTGGCAGCGAGTGCGACCAGATTGGCTGCAGCATGCCCCTGCATGACACGGGTCCAGTGGGCGCGTGAGTTAATCTTTGGCGCCCGCGGCTCGCAGCCGATAGCGGTGGGGTAGAGCAGGATCTCGGCACCCATCAGGGTCATGGCACGTGCCGCTTCGGGAAACCACTGATCCCAGCAAATGCCGACACCAATGCAGCCTGCAGCCGTGTGCCAAACCCGAAATCCTGTATCACCCGGGCTGAAATAGAACTTCTCCTGGTAGCCAATGGCATCCGGAATGTGGCTCTTGCGGTACTTGCCAAGCACCGAGCCATCGGCATCTACGATAGCCACTGTGTTGAATAACGCCGTGTTTGCCTTTTCAAAAAAACTGACCGGCATAACCACCTGCAGCTCACGGGCAAGATCTTGCATGCGGGCGATTACCGGATGGCCTTCCAGCGGCTGGGCGAGATCCCGGTACTCGTGCTTCTGCTCGGCACAGAAATACGGGGTTTGAAACAGTTCCTGTATCAGGACAACGTTTGCCCCCTGACTGGCGGCTTTGCGCACCAGCGTCTCAGCACGATCCACATTGGCATCGGTGTCCCAACTGCAGGCCATTTGCGTGGCAGAAATAACGACTTCTCTCATGATAGTGCCGTGCAGTTGTTGCTTTTACTCAGGATGATAGCTGCCCGTGCCAGAGGCAGTCAGCCGCTCCAGAGATTTTCACGAACCAGCTCGTCCATGGTTGCCTGGATGCTCTCGTGCAGAATGCCCACCATCGTATCGATCTGCTCGCGATCCAGAATCAGCGGAGGTGACATGACATTGAGATGCGCAATCGGTCGCACGATCAAACCCCGCTCCTGGCAATGGCGTGCAATACGACCGCCAATGCCTACCTCGTCTGGCAGCAAGGCCTTGGTTTTTTTATCCGCTACGTTCTCGATACACATCATGAAGTGACTACCACGTACATCACCCACAATCGGATAATCACGCAGACCCTGTAGTTGGGATTCAAAGTAAGGACCCCATTCACGAACGTGCCCGCAGATATTCTCACGCTCCATGATCTCGATATTCTTGGCCCCAGCAGCACAGACCACTGGGTGACCCGAATAGGTAAAGCCGTGTGTGAACATCGCGCCTTCGGCCTGAGGCACACTGATGACGTCATAGATTTTCTCAGAGAGGATCGTCGCTGACAGTGGCAGGTAGCCAGAGGAGATGCCTTTGGCACAAGTAATCACATCTGGTACCAGATCAAAAACCGCCTCGGAAGCAAAGAAATGGCCAAGCCGTCCAAACCCAGTTACCACCTCATCGGATATATAAAGCACATCGTACTTGTCACAAACCTCGCGGGTACGCCGGTGATAACCCGCCGGTGGCACAATCACGCCACCTGCGCCCATGATCGGCTCGGCAATAAAACAGGCGACATTCTCCGGTCCCAGTTCGACGATCTTGTTCTCCAGATCCGCTACCTTTTCAGTGCAGAATTCCTCTTCGCTCATGCCATCGGGGCGGCGATAGGTATTGGGTGAGGGAATGTGGTGCACCAGGTCCGGCGCCAGATCGAAACCCTGGTGATCGAAGGTAACGCCCGTCATCGACATCGCAAGATAGGTGCTGCCATGATAACCATCGGTTCTGGCAATAATTTTTTTCTTGCTGGTCTGGCCAAGGCGATTGAAATAAAAATGAATGATGCGTACCGCCGAATCATTCGCCATCGATCCGCCGGTACCCAGAAAAACATGGTTTAAGGATCCCGGCGTCAACTCGGCAAGCTTCGCTGCCAGTGTGGCCGCAGGCGGCGTGGTCAGGTGATTAAAAGTCGAGTAGTAGGGAATCTGGCGTACCTGGTCGGCAATTGCCTGCGCCATCTCCTCATTGCCATAACCAATGTTGACGCACCACAAGCCGCCAATACCATCTATATAGCGATTACCGTCAGAATCGAATACGTAAGCTCCATCCGAATGGGACATCACCATAGAGCCTTCATCCTTGAAAGAGGCGAAATCGGTCCACGGATGAATGTTGTGATCGCGATCTTTTCGCCAGATCGACTTGGTATCGTATTTCGTACTTGCAATTGTCATAGGAATTCCTTTCGTCGTCTGAGTTAGCTCATATAGGGTTTATCAGATATCTGCTTGGTTTTAGACAGAGTGCATGCAACGATGCGTCAGGCCATCTGCATATCTTTCGCCGTTGTTCCTGATGCAGTGCCATATGCATACGTTTCGTAGGCCGCGATATGATAGGCATCGTCATTTGCTGTCTGGCGAACACTCGGCAACTTTTTCATCACATTAAGCCATGTACGTATCTTTTTGCAATCAGTTGGTAACTCGAGACCCCGATAATGAGCCAGGACCTCAAAGCGCTCAAAATGCGGATACAGCGCGATGTCCACCAGAGACAACGATCGTCCAAACCAGAATGGTCCGCTATCAGTATTCGAAAAACCCTCGTGCTCGAGAAAATGCAAATTCTCTATCATCTGCTTTTTTAGCTGCTCTTGTACTATTTCATCTTGACACAGCAAGACCTTGTAGAAGATGGGTGTGATCTTAGTGTTATCAATATCGATCCATATACGTGCGCCAGCGCGCTCTAAAGGAGAGGGCGGAAGCAAGCTATGGCTTGACGTAATTTCATCCAGGTATTCATTGATCACCGATGACTCATAGATCACAGCATCACCATGCAGTAAAACCGGAACCTTGCTATATGGGGAAATCTTCTCAAACCACTTGGGCTTCTGCTGGAGGTCAATCTCTATCAATTCGAAATCCATTCGCTTTTCTACCAGGACGATACGACTACGTTGGGCAAATGGGCATACCGCTGAGCTTATCAACTGAATCTGACTCATGATCTATCGCCGAACTTAACCTGCAGACCCTCTGATCAACTCTCGTAACCCTTTAGCACATTGACCGCGTTGATGCCGACTTCGTCGATATCATAACCACCCTCGAGCACAAACAGCGTCGGTATCTCCAGAGCACCAATCATCTCGCCCATTGTCAGGTAATCGGGAGTTGTCAACTTAAAGAAACTGATCGGATCGTTTTCAAAAGTATCCACTCCAAGAGATACCACCAGGTACTGTGGTGCAAACCCATCGATGTGCTCAAGTGCATTGGATAGTGATTCGCCCCATTTCGAGAATGGTGTGCCTGGCGGCATCGGATAGTTACGGTTGTAGCCCATACCGGCGCCCAACCCCGTCTCATCTGCGTAACCGAGAAAATGCGGGAAAGCATCTTCGGGATCGCCGTGCAATGAACAGAAAAGTACGTCATCGCGCTCGTAGAAAATGTCCTGGGTGCCATTACCATGATGAAAATCTACGTCCAGTATAGCGACGCGCTCAGCACCGTTATCGCGTAAATACTGGGCCCCGATAGCCGCATTGTTCAGGAAACAATAGCCGCCAAACATATCCCGTGCGGCGTGATGGCCAGGAGGCCGGCACAGTGAAAACACGCCGTGCTCACCCGCCAGCAGGCCCTGCGCCCCAGTCAGCGCGACATCCTTGGAGGCCAGCGCCGCAGGCCAGGTGCCCTCGGTGATGGTGGTCTCTGCGGCCATCGCGTAATACCCGATCTTGCCCTCGATAAAACGCGGCACTCGACACTGCATGCGCCGGGCCGGCCAGACAGTCGCCATCGCCTCGCCCGCGTACCCAACCTGGCGCCATTCATCCCAGGCAGCCTCCAGGAAAGAAACAAAATCAGCGTCGTGCACTGCCAGTACCGGGTCCAGCGTATATGACGCGGGCTCTTTGATCTCCCCAAGATTGGACTGACGTACCGCCTTGATCACCATATCGGCCCGTGAGGGTCGCTCGAAAGGTTTAACCAGTTCACCCCCGTAAAGCTCGGTTTTCGCATCCCGCAGTCGGTGCTTTTCGCTGTATATGGTTTTCATAATGTCCTCCCTTTCGGTAAATGCCTCATTAAACAGGCAAGCGCTCTGTTTGAAGATGACTAATCAGTCGGCCCAGAAAATCCCAGCAATGAACCAATTGCCCAACATCTACGTACTCATCCGGTCGATGAGCCTGCAGAATGCTTCCGGGACCACAGACTACACAAGGTACGCCCACCTGCTCACCGAACAACCCCGCCTCTGAACCAAAACTGATTTTTCCTGGCGTCTGGGCATCATCCAGAAGTGTCTGGATGAAACGTACGACCGGAGCATCATCTGCTGTGCGCAAACCCGGGTATCCGGCAAGTGCTTCAAAGGAGATTCCGGTTTGTGGGTCTACTGAGCGCATTACTGGTACCAGTACTTCCTCGGCATAGCTGACAACCTGCTGAAAATATCCCTGCGCGGTCTCCTCAGGCAAATGACGAACCTCGAAACTGAACTCACACTCATCTGGCACTATATTCAGCGCCCTACCGCCGTGAATCGGCCCCACATGCAACGTACTGTGGGGTACACGATAAGCGTTATCGATCGGGCCCGCCTCGGGCACTGCCGAATAGATTCGTCGTATATGACAGATCAGTTCTGCGGCGATCTCTACGGCATTGACACCCTCGACCGGATAAGCGGAATGCGCGGCCCGGCCACGGACGTTAACGCGCCACCCTTGTTTTCCTTTATGGGCGTTGATTATTTTCATACTGGTAGGCTCGCCGACAACCCCCATAGCCGGGCACACCGGCAAGGTCTCCAACAGATCCAGTAGCCGGCGCACGCCGATACAGCCAATTTCTTCATCGTAGGAAAGGGCTATATGGATTGGTGTCTGGAGCGGCATTTCAAGCATTTGAGGCACCTGCGCGAGTACGCAAGCAATAAAGCCTTTCATGTCGGCGGTGCCGCGACCAAAAAAACGTCCGTCGTGCATTGCAACCGAAAAAGGATCCGTAGACCAGGGCTGTCCGTCGACCGGGACGACGTCGGTGTGCCCCGACAACATCACCCCAGGTAAGTCCTGGGGCCCAATGGTGGCATACAGGTTGGCCTTGCCTCCAGTTTCGTCATGAATCCGCTGACTGGCGATCCCGAAACGACTGAGATATTCCTCTACGTAAGTTATAAGCTCAAGATTGGAGTTACGACTGGTCGTATCAAAAGAGACGAGGTCATGTAGCAGTTTTGTCAGGCCTGAATCCAGGGTCGATGTTTCAGGTGTTGAAGAGCTCACAGATCACCCGGGACACCGTAAGCTGGAGCCGCTGAAGGGCTGAGAGCTCGATCGAGGTAATCCTGCATCTGCGGCTGGTAACGACTCCATAGCGCCCGCAGTTCATTGACCGGATCATCGGACCAGTCCACCTGCAGATCCACCAGCGACCAGGAATGTGTTTGCGCCACCAACAATGCAGCCGAGTGTGTTGGACCTTCCTCGCCACCTGCACTCACCCCAGCTTCCAACGCACAAAGCAGGCGTTCAGCGAAATGTAGGTCGGCGTGCTCGCCAAATACCCGGGTCATCGCACCCGGCACCTCGGTTGAGGACAACAGATTGCCTGCGGCAACACAATAGGCACCTTGTGAGACGGCGTTCGCCCCAGTATCTGATCTCCGGTCCGCTGTGCGATATTGCCTCGCAGATCAACAGCTGTGACTTGGCGATATTGCGTATGAGGCCTTTGATCCATCACCTTTGCCACAGCTGACGCTGCGTCCATGCCCGTCTCCATCAAGTCAAGCACCTGGTTACCGATAGAAGGATCGGTGATATTCTGTGTCGCTACTGCGCCTGCTCCTGCTCTCGCCCAGGGACAGCGACTGCCTACGCTGATACTCGAGGTAGTAATCGCCACTCGGGCCATAGCGGTACGCTGGCAGACGCCAGCAATAGAGAAAGTCATGATGATTGCGCCTCACCCGCTGTCTGCTGGCCCTGCAGCCCGAAAAAGGAGTCATCCGAGTAATGTTCGAGAATTTCCATAGTGCCTTCACGTAGCCGTGCCACGTGGGTCGCTTTGCCAGCGACAATCTTGCGATAAAACCTGGATGGAACGATGGGCGGCGCAAGGGCAAAAGCATCAGCGGCTCGATAATCTGTAATCAACACTCGCCGGGAACGATCTTGAGATAGATTTGGCCCACCGCCATGTAGTGTCCAGATATCCATCAGGCATACATCTCCAGCTTTACCAATGATGCTGTCAGCACGTTGATCAAAGCTGTCAAAAAGATCTGGATCGGTAGAGCCAATGAACTTGCCATCGCAAAAATGGGTGTAGCGCTCCTGGTGTGATCCTGGAACGATACGCAGACAACCGTTACCTTCATCCATGTCATCCAATAAAATCAATACCGTAACACCATCATCGTTGGTGTGTGGATCAAAGGGGTGATCTGCATGGTACTCCACACGGGCTTTCATGCCTGGGAATTTATTATTCAGCTTGCAATGATGAAAAAAGACATCCGGGCCAATCAAATCGGCAACAACCTCGGGTACCATGCCTTCAAACAGTAGCGCCTGGTAAGACTGGGAAATATCGGCAGGGTTGGCAACCCTGCGCAACCGCGGCCGAACAGCACTGTGCCCGAGTTCCAGATCAAAACGTGCCTTGCCATCCGGCGTGTCAAACCCGTAGTTCGCGCTGTGATTACAACTCTCGGCTACCCACAAATCGATCTCTTTTAGAAGCGATTCACGCACGCCATCAGATACCAGAGCGGGAACCATCAGATACCCATCACGATCGAACTGCGCTTTATCGGATTTGCTGAGCATATCAGGTAGGGTTGTCAGGGATAGCGGCCGTTGCTTCGATTTCGACCAGCCATTCGGGACGAGCAAGCGCGGGCACTACTAATCCCGTTGAGCAAGGGTGCACACGCTTAAGCCATTTACCCATCTCCTGATAGACCGCGTCACGGTAGCGTATATCAGTCAGATAGACCACGATGCGACAGATATGATCGAGTTGGCTGCCAGATTCGTGTAGCAGCATCTGGATGTTCTCCATCGCTTTTGCTGTCTGCGCACCCGCATCACCCGAATGCAAGGACTCACGGGTATCAAGATCCTGAGCCACCTGACCCCGCAAAAATACCGACGTACCGCGCGCAACCACCGCCTGGCACAGGTCGTTATCAAGTTCTTGCTCCGGGTAAGTCTCGCGTGTATTAAACGACCGAATCCGTTGATGAACCATGCCTTATCTCTCCTCCTTTTGTTGGGGCACCTGGGGTGCGCCAGGAACTATTTTCAGCGATTCGGGTCAAGCCGTGTCGCTTTTATTCTCTGGCGCTACCCTATCAGACAAATTGGCCGATCACCTAACAAAATCGAGTGAATCTTCCCAGTCAAAATTACGATAAACCGCAGCAAAATGAGCAAAAGGCGGGGGCTGCGCAAAATCGCTACGCCACCTCCGTCACCTGGTCTTTGTTGCCGAGTATCAGAACATCTCAAGCGCAGCGCGGGCACTTTTTCTTTCGCAAACGGCCCTATCGACCTCGATTGCTCAACTGGAGGAGGCACTCGGCCTGCAACTGCTGATTCGCCATCATCCACGAGGGGTATCGCTCACCCCAGCTGGCAATACCTTTCGTCAGTTGCTGTCGAGAGTATTTTGGTTCTTCAAATCAGGGCTGAATAGCCTCACAACAGACAGTGAAACGGCCACCGCATACCCCACACCGACTGCAAAGATAACCGTTCCCAAACCGACAGTCCCGCCAAGCATCCAACCGGCACACAGCACCGTCAACTCCAGTCCTGCCCGGACGGCGCCTATCGACCACCCGGTTAATCGTTGCACACCTGTCATCAGGCCATCCCGGGGGCCGGGACCGAGATTCGCACTAAGATAGAGTCCGCTTCCTGCGCCCACTAGAGCCACCCCGGCTATCATCTGGAGACATCGGATCATATTGCTCTCAGGCCCCATCAACAAAGGCGTCATAACATCGATAGATATTGCGATCAATACTGCGTTTGCCAGTGTTCCAAAGCCGGGACTCTCTTTTAGCGGCACCCACAACAACAGTACTGCTACGCTGACTGCAAAAGTAGACAGTCCCACAGTCCAGCCCAACTGCACAGAAACTCCCTGCGCCAGCACCGTCCACGGACTAACCCCAAGGCCTGCGGCAATAAACATCGCCTCTCCAGTGCCGAACAACCATAGCCCTGCGAGCAGTGCACTCAGGGTTTGCCATCGAGGCCGAAAGGTTAATGGGGTGTCGGCACTCCAGAAAGTTAGCGGAACTTTGCGGGCAGGCCGCAGAACACGAGCCCAGTTGCCTACAGGCATTTACACTTGCCAATCAGGTGGTGTTGCATAAGTTGCTGTAACTAGAGTTTGACGCCAATTGCAGACTGAACCTCTCGGGCTACCCGCTCTCCGGTCATTCGAGCCCCGTGGCAGGTACAAAAATGATCAGTTGATGTTGCCTCACCACAAAAAAACAACTTGTTCTGTATTGTCTGGGAAAGAACCGCACGTTGGTGAAACTGGCCCGGTGCACTTGTTGAATAAGCCCCGCGGACAAAGGCATTACCGCGCCAGGCCGACTGACGATCAGACTTGATTTGACTACGCATATTCGCACCAAAAGTCTCACACAAAGCCCTGGTCACCGCCTCACGCGCCGCACCTGGGCCGGCTCGCTCGAGCCAGTCTGCATATCGTCCAGCAACAATTCCAATAACGCAATCAAACCCATAGGGCCGCAGGCTCAACTGCATCGGTGGTGTGTCCGGATGTTGCACCACAATCCGCTCGGGGAGATCATCATCAAAAAGATGTCGATCGATGGTCAGGCGGATTCGGTTGTAATTGCCCAATGGCAGGGCCTCAATTGCCTGACTCTTTTTTACCGGAAGCTCGGGGGAAAAACGCAGATCACCGGAGCCCAACACGCCTGTCGATACCGCGATAACAGCACACTTCGCTTGCAGTGTACCGCGGAGGGTCTCGACTCTCACGCCAGAGTGTCCCCAATGTACCGCCGTTGCTGGTGTGTTCAGTTCGACAGGCACGTCCGCCGCCCAACGGGCAACCAGAGTCCCATAACCATCAACAACCGGCCAGTTTTCTTCGGTGTCGTTGTAATTGACTATATCGCCAATTGAGATCTGATCTATATCTGAGGAGGTATCCATCGAATCCCAATAATCAAGGACTTCCGTCCAGGGACTCTCTCGCTCGACTGTCTCCATGACCGATTGGTCGCGGCCTTGTTTCCATGCTTTTGCCATAGCCTCTTCACGGCGCTTCATCGCCCGTTGGCCGGTCGCAATCTCTTGGTCGTCCAACCACTCACCATCACGGAAATACCCACAACGTCCGTAACCGTCCCGTCGCTCGTAGCGCACTCCTAACGCATCCGCCGTTTGCACAAAAGGATTGAGACTGGCCGAATGCATCCAGTGACATCCGAGGTCAAAGGCTGAACCATCGGGCATGATCTCAGTATAGGCTCGACCGCCAATATGGCCATCGGCCTCCAGTACAACAACTTGAAGACCCGCTTGGCCAAGCGCTCGGGCAGCAGCAAGGCCTGCCGCGCCAGCGCCGATAACAATAACATCAGTTGCACAACTCATAAGTTCCTGGGAACCTCCTGGTTAACCCTGATGGAGCCCGATTACGTCAGCAGCCGGGCATCTGTCGGTGCAGGGTTCTGGATTTTATGAAACTAGATTACCTGCCTGTGCCACCATTGACGCCTCTCTTGCACCTACCGGATAACAAAGTTGTGCGAGGGACTCAACCTCAAATACGGCAAAATCAGCACGCTTGCCCGAAGCCAGAATGCCCCGGGCAACAGTACGGCTACCGTACCGACCTGCTTCAGGGCTCGTACCCCCGCTTCATCGGTGTATTCCAGGTGGTCTGCGGAGAGCGCACTGAATTCTGCAGCCAACCTGGCGCCTTGACTATTGCTTAACTGGTCCGCATGAGAACGTACCGGCAATCCAAGGGCATGTGCCTTTTCAAAGACCCTGCGAACCTGGGACTCACTAAATGCGATGTTTTCACAAAATGCATCGACACTGTCTGCAAGACCTTCTTTTACGATCTGGGGCAACATAACAGAACACACCAGATCAATATAATCATCGCTGCGTCCCGGAAATTCTTCGGGCGCCGCATGCGCTCCCAGAAAAGTGGTGTGAACCGACACAGGCAAAACGGCCTCCAAAGCGGATGCCGTGCTCAACAATTTCAAGAAGGCGCTGAATTACTGGCAATGCAATAGACATATAGTCTTGTTACCCTGCTGATGTTTCAGATGTCAATAAAGAGATGGGTTGTGCTGCCAATTGAACTCGCGCCACCAGATCGATGTAGGCCTTATGCGCCACCCTCAGGCCCGCATCAAGTCCGGGTCGCGGCGCCAGTTGCGGATTCAGCCCGGTTTGGTACTCGCCCATAAGCCGGTGCAATCGACACTCACTAAGGCAGATTACCTGCGTGGTCATATCCAGTACCTGGACATCACCGGCATTGAGGTAATGTAGCGTGATATTTTCCATTCGCTTTCCTTAGCTAGAGGCACTCAGCAATCTGGTATTCTCATTCGTGGCTTTACTCTCGCGGCCCTCGCGGGTACAGCACTGGAAACTGATCACCAACAAAAGGTTGCCCATCTTCATACTCCAGTCCTGGGAAAAAAGGTGACGTTTTTCCTGGGCGGACTACAAATCGCGCATCGTCCCCCACCCAGCGGATCGATATGGCCCGGTGACGATCATTGGACGTGTTGGCCGGAGCGCCATGCAGAGTTCTAAAGCTAAAGGCTATTGCATCACCCGGCTGCATGTCCCAGCCACGAATGTCGAGCCCTGCCCGATTCTTTTCAACGTCTGGTGCCGTTTCGGAATTATCTTCAGAGTACAGAGCGGTACCATCAAAACGCATTGGCCTGAACTCCTTACCCCATCTGTGAGAGGTGGCAACGTATTCGATGCTACGCTCCCGAGGCACCGGATCGACGGGCACCCAGAAACTGACGGACTGCTCTCCATCAACAATATAGTACGGCTGATCCTGATGCCAGGGAGTTGTCACTGAATTACCTGGCTCTTTTACCAGTATATGATCATGAAAAACCCGGGCAGTTGTCGAGCGCATCAGTTTTGCGGCAATCTCCGCCATCGGTGATTCAACAACCAGGGCGCGGTAGCCCCTGAAATTTGACCAGACGCAATAGTCCTGAAAAAACTCTGCGCCCTCTCCTTCGTCCGGACGATAGGTTCGCTCACGCCAACTCGGACTCGCTTTGTTCTCTTCGATAGCCGTCTGCACCCCTTCTGCCCAGGGTTTGAACAGGTCTGTCAACAGCACCACTCCATCTTTTTGAAAACTGTCTATGGCGTGATCCGGCAGGAGCGCGATTTCTTTACTGGTCATGATAGGTCTATTTCTGAAACTATGCTGGCTTGTTGGCATAGGTATAATTGTATGCATAGCGATCGTCAATTATTCTTTCGCCACTTTTGGCCTCAGCCCGGTTAATTTTGAACCCTGCATGGCATCAGGCAACGGATTACCTGGACATGCAGGTGCGGCCTGTTCGCCAGTTCTGGGCTGCCATTGCAGATTAGTTACCGGGGCGAGTCTGGAGAGATTATGTCGGACCGTGGTCGCGCAGATAATCAGCGAAAAAACTCATGACTCTGTCCGTTTCCCGATTGACCAGCATCCGCTGCGCAAAAGCGCTGACCCCATCAGGCTGGGAAGATAATTGCGTCATTGAACTTGACGAAACTGGTCGGATAACTGCTGTCACGAATGATCGCGTTGGCGCCACCGATCTTTCCTTAACTGGCATCGTCATCGCGGGGCTGCCCAATCTGCACTCCCACGCCCATCAAAAAGCGATTGCCGGACTGACCGAGCACAGGATTGCCGGACAGGATGACTTCTGGGGCTGGCGTAAACTTATGTACCGTGCCAACGCACAGCTGGGCCCGGACCAGTTGCAAGCTGTTGCGCGCTATCTCTACGCCGGCATGCTGCAAAGCGGATATACCTCGGTAGCCGAGTTCCACTATCTGCATCATCAGCCTGGTGGCGACCCTTACCGCAATTGCAGCGAGCTATCTGCCAGGCTTCTCGAAGCCGCGTCCGAGGTCGGCATCGCTATTACGCTGCTCCCTGTTCTTTACTGCCGAGGTGGTTTTAATAACGATCCGGTACAAGATACGCAACGCCGCTTTGTAAACTCGCCCGAGGACTATCTCAAACTGCTGCAGGCCTGCGACTCACTGTGCACGGGTAACCCCGACCGATCTGTCGGTTTCGCAGCGCACTCGCTGCGCGCCGTCGCTCCAGAAGTCCTGTCCGCAACCCTTGAGGATGCGGGCGACCTTATCAAGGACGCACCAGTACATATCCATGTTGCCGAACAGGCCCGCGAAGTAGCTGAGTGCCTGGCACTTAATGGGGCTCGACCGGTGGCGTGGCTATACGACCAATGTGATGTAACTGATCAGTGGTGTCTGATACATGCCACACATGTCGACTCCAGTGAGCTGGACTGCATTGTCAAAAGCGGTGCAACTGTTGGCCTGTGCCCGACAACAGAAGCAAACCTGGGCGATGGTATTTTCCCGGCAGCTCAGTTTCTGAGGAACGGTGGCCGCTTCGGTGTGGGCTCCGACAGCCAGATATGTACTTGCCCGGCAGAAGAGCTAAGACTGCTAGAGTATGCCCAGAGGCTCAGCCTGCAAAGGCGAACAGTGATGATTACCCATGATGCCGGCAGTAACGGTCGTGCGTTGATCACAACCGCTATTTCCGGCGGTGCCCGGGCTCTGGGAGAGAAGTCTTCGGGGCTGGTTCCGGGAGCCCGCGGCGATCTCATTGAAATTGACCATGAGCGAAGCGAATTTGCGTCGCGTACACCAGATCAGATTCTCGACAGCTGGATCTTTTCAGGACCAGACAATGCCGTGCGCAACGTCATTGTCGGGGGACGACACGTTGTGCACGATGGTATCCACCCGCTTCGCGAAAGTGCCAGTGGCCCGTTTCGACAGGTCATCGCAATGCTGAACAGCGCCTAACCGATACCGGTAGTCCTCAGGAGAACCTGGTGCAGACAGTAAAACTCGTTCCAGCTGGTCGATGACCGAATGGACCGACCGACGCCAAAGTGATCCCAAGGGCGTGGCAGCGGCGGCAAAGGATTCAATGGCAATCCGGGTTCGGGCGATGCTCGATTTTTGGAATCGAGGCATTCCGGTTGTCGACTACGGCAACAATATTCGCCAGATGGCTCAGGAAACCGGTGTTGATAACGCCTTCGACGACCCCGGCTTTGTCCCCGCATATGTGCGCCCGTTGTTCTGTCGGGGTATAGGGCCGTTTCGCTGGGCAGCGCTGTCGGGCGATCCGGAGGATATCTTCCGCACCGATGAAAAAGTCAAGGAACTGATTCCCGATAATCCACAACTGCACCAATGGCTGGATATGGCGCGCAACCGGATTGCGTTCCAGGGCATGCCCAGCCGTATCTGCTGGCTCGGACTGGGAGATCGGGATCGGATCGGCCGGGCCTTTAACCAGATGGTAGCCAGTGGCGAACTGAGTGCACCGATCGTCATAGGCCGGGATCATCTCGACAGCGGCTCGGTTGCCAGCCCTAACCGGGAAACAGAACAGATGAAAGATGGGTCGGATGCGGTTTCCGACTGGCCGATTCTGAACGCACTACTCAACACGGCATCGGGCGCGACCTGGGTCTCTTTTCATCATGGCGGTGGCGTCGGTATCGGTTACTCACAACATGCGGGTCTGGTTATACTTGCTGATGGGTCACCATCGGCCGACCAGAAACTGGCTCGCGTATTGTGGAATGATCCCGCGACAGGAGTGATGCGCCACGCCGACGCAGGTTATGACGACGCCATCGCTTGCGCCCGGGACCACAAGCTCAACCTTCCGAGTATCGGTGCCTGATCCGTCGGAAATGAAGCTGCCGAGCAATGGCCCGTGCAACTTAAACCAACTGCCTCGAGACAAAACCATGACCGACACCACTGAAACGCTTTACGGGATTGTGGATTGCAAGCGCAATCCTCTAGCGGACCTCGGCTTTCGTGCTCAGTGTAAGTCTGAACTGAACCGCGACGGAGCTCTGACACTGGAGAACTTCCTGGTGGATGGTGCAATCGACACCATCCGTGACGAGGGCCTTGAGCACCAACATCTTGCCTATTTCACCTCAGACAGCCACAACATCTACCTTAAGCCCGATGACCCGGAATTGCCGCCGACGCATCCGCGAAACCGAAAAGTCACCTCATCCAAAGGCTGTATCACTGACGACCAGATTCCACAAGGCTCAGCACTGCGTGCCCTCTACTATGCGCGCGCATTTCAGGATTTCCTGTGCGCCATACTTGATATCACAGATGTCTATGAATACGCTGATCCGCTGTCATCGATTAACCTGCACTATGCTGACGAGGGGCAGGAGCTCGGCTGGCATTTCGATAACTCCTCATTTGCGATCACACTGATGATTCAAAGGCCAGAGCGCGGCGGCACATTTGAGTATGTCAAGGATGTGCGCAATGCCGACAACGGCGAAATGAACTACCAGTTGACGGAACAGGTTTTGAACGGCAAGACTCCCACAAAAACCCTTGCCATGGACGCAGGGGCGCTGGTGTTATTTCGTGGACGAAACTCGATACACCGAGTAACGCCAGTGGCGGGAGGTCATACGCGTATCCTGGCAGTGCTGGCGTACAACACAAAACCAGGGGTCTCGCTATCTGAGTCGGCAAGAAGGACTTTTTATGGCCGCCTTGGGTAATAAGCTTACTGGTGCGACCAGGTAGTGCAGGCAGTTTCCCCGCCTTGCCTACTATTTAAGATCGCCAAGTAGCGAACTGCGAATCTTCGGTGCGATGGTAACGTCGTAAGTGTACTGAGGATGGTCAATCCCAAACGAGAGATCGTTTCCCCCTTTAATTGACTGAACTACGGCTGGCGTTAATTCAAAACGAACAAAATGCACAGCCGAGGTCTTGTCGGCGGTTTCCCGCTCCAGGTCTTCGTTAGCAACCGGCCGAATTCGGTCTTCGCCGTTAGCCTGCAGCCATAGTGCACGTTCAATACCTATCAGACGTGCCAGTGCCTGGCGCCGTTCGTCTACATCAGAATACTCAAGCATGAATGTCGCTTTGAGATTACTGCCATCGGGAATCAGGGGGTTGTAGGCATCCAGTTCTTCCTGGATCTGTGGGGCCTCGAAGATGCGCTCTATGCGGAGCATTTCTTGCACCTGGTATTGCATCGTCAGGGCATCCTCAAAATACAGCATGGCGTTTGGGCCGATCGCGATACGTCTGTTGGCTTTGTGGGCCAATACACGAGCACGAAAATCTTCACGCTCAATCGAGTATGTTTCAAGCGAGAACAGGTCTTCACGGGTCAGCTTATTCATATACTTTTAGGCCAAAAATTTTTAGATTCCATATGCTTGGCGTAGCAGGCTTACAGGATGCTCAGGGGTGCTGCCATCGCCGATACCATTCGCCAGGTGATGGCCGGCAATCGGGCAGTCGCTACCGTAATGATCGGGGCTGATTTTTTGTATTCCCTTGATAACGGGTCGAGCGATTTTCATTGCCTTATCAAAAGTCTCGGACTTAACACCGTAGGTGCCGTCATGCCCGGAGCAACGCTCAATCATGGTAACCGCAGTGTCCGGCACAAGACTCAACACCTCCCGGGTCCTGGGCCCAATATTTTGTACCCGCTGGTGACACGAGGCGTGGTAAACCACTCGGCCCAGGCTCCGGCGGAACTCGGTGTTCATAAGGCCTTGTGCATAGCGCAACATCAGGTATTCAAAAGGATCGAAAAATGCGTTCGCGACTTTTCGGACACTCTCATCGTCTGGAAAAAGCAGCGGTAATTCCTGCTTGAACATCAAGACACACGAAGGCACCAGCGCCATGAGATCCCACCCCTGGCCCACGAGTTGAGCTAATTGGGGAATGTTCCGCTCTTTCGCTTTTTGAACCGAGACCAGGTCTCCCAGCTCCAGTTTTGGCATGCCACAACAGTATTCTTTTTGCGCTATTGTGACCGGGATCCCGTTATGTTCCAGCACGCAGACGAGGTCTTCGCCCAGTGCCGGCTCATTGTGGTTCGCATAACAAGTGGCAAACAGTGCGACTTTGCCGCGAGTCTTTGCCCCGGGCTTGGCATCGCCCGGCCCCAGCGATCCAAGGCTGGCCATTTTTTTGCGTAACGGGCGCGACTCGTAAGGCGGAATTCTTGCATCAGAATGAATTCCAGCTACCTTATGAAGGACTTTCCTGACAGGCTTCGAGCGATTGGCTGCGTTCACCACAATCGACACGCCCGGCAGACCTGCTACCTTTCCTACTGCATCGGTACTGGTCAATAGCTTGTCACGTGCCGGCGCGCCCAGCTTGGCAAAACGAACCGCTTTGGCTCGGAGCATGAGATGTGGAAAATCGATGTTCCATTCATGCGGCGGCACATAAGGGCACTTGGTCATATAACATAGGTCGCACAAATAGCACTGGTCGACCACTTCCCAGTAATCGCCCTTGGCGACCCCGTCGATCTCCATCGCCTTTGACTCATCAATAAGATCAAACAGTGTGGGGAAACTATCGCACAACGACACACAGCGGCGGCAACCGTGGCAATGATCGAAGACCCGCTCTAGTTCAAAAAAGAGTTGGTCCTCGTCGTTGAATTCAGGGTGTCGCCAATCAATTGGATGACGAATGGGCGCCTGCAGGCTGCCTTCTTGTTGCAAAGAGCTCATGTGGACACCCTTGTCAAAATCATGCGGGAGGTGCGCTTACACCTCCCGCGTCGCGGTCTCAGCCATCTAACGAATCAAGCGCCTTCTGGAAACGGTTGGCATGGGAACGCTCGGCCTTGCCCAAGGTTTCGAACCAATCGGCAATTTCATCAAAGCCTTCGTCCCTGGCGGTCTTGGTCATGCCAGGATACATGTCGGTATATTCGTGGGTCTCTCCCGCGATAGCCGCCTTAAGGTTATCGCCGGTGCCGCCGATTGGCAGACCGGTAGCAGGGTCGCCGGTTTCCTCTAGATATTCGAGATGGCCGTGAGCGTGGCCAGTTTCTCCTTCAGCGGTGGAACGAAACACTGCGGCCACATCGTTATAACCCTCGACATCCGCCTTGGCAGCAAAATAGAGATAACGGCGGTTAGCCTGGGATTCCCCGGCAAAAGCATCTTTAAGGTTTTGTTCAGTCTGGGAGTCTTTGAGGGACATGATGGTCTCCGTTTGAATTTCGGTGGCAAAAAATATTCCTTAGTAGCGTCTGTCAAAGCGCTGTGAGAGGCAATATAGAAGTATTATCTCAATATGTATAATCGTTTATTATTATTATTTTAATCGTTATTACCTATTATTTAGAATGAACCTCAAGGACCTTAAGTACCTCATTGCGGTTAGCGAGACTTTGCACTTTGGGCGCGCGGCACAGCGTTGTTTTGTCAGCCAGCCTACCTTGTCTGGGCAAATCCATAAACTCGAGCAGGAGCTCGGGGTAGTGCTGTTTGAACGCACCAACCGCAGTGTCCACATCACGCCCATCGGCCAACAGATCACTATCCATGCCCGCCAGATTCTTGAGCAAGCCGACACGATCCGCAGCCTGGGTCACTCACAAACCGACCCGTTGACGGGGCCTTTGCGGGTGGGCGCCATCCACACTCTCAGCCCGTACCTGGTGCCACTTTTTATGCTGGAACTGCAGCAGCAGCACCCGGAACTTTCGCTGGAACTGACTGAGGCAACAACCGAACAGCTGTTGCAAAAACTCCTGGACCACCAGCTGGATGCAGTCCTTCTCGCGACCTCACCCGCTGTGGGCAACCTCACTGAGATGCCGCTCTTTCGAGAACCGTTCTGGCTCGCACACCCACGCGATCACCATCTGTACATAAAGGACGAGATCACGCTTAATGATCTCAGAAAAGAAAATGTGCTGCTGCTTTCTCAAGAGCACTGCCTTTCCGACCAGGTCATGGCAGCGTGCCGAATCAATCAGCGCTCCGACGCCGGTAGGATGCCCGGCCTTAATGCATCCAGTCTGGAAACCTTGGTGCAATTGGTCGGTATGGGCCTGGGCGTTACGCTGGTACCTGCGCTTTCGGTACATGGCGGTCGACTTGCGACCGATCGGGTCATACTGCGCCAGGCCAGCATCGCGGGTGCAGTACGTCAGATCCGCCTGGTGTACCGCACCAGTTTTCCGCGCGAGGACGCTTTGACCCTATTGGCTCGGATAATATGCAAAGTGCTACCCAATACCGTTCAACCAAATCAGACACCCGCTCAGTAAGTAAACTCCTCCACACTCCTTTGAGCTTAGTTTGAAATCAGCAGCCGGGTGTCATTTTCTGTACAGGCTTTTTGAAACGGAGCCGGTGGCTCACCCTCCGTCACAACGAAATCGACCTGATCCAGACCGCAGACCTTGATCAACGCATCCTTGCTGAATTTCGAGCTATCTGTCACAAAACAGGTTTGCCTCGCCTGCTGAATCGCCGCTCTGGAAAACTCTGCCTCACAAAGATAAAAATCAAGGAGTTCATTCTTCTTGTTAATGGCCCCAATTGAAAGTACTGCGTAGTCCACATTGAATTGCTGGATAAAATCGACTGCGGCTTTGCCAAAAGCTGCAACATCATCTGCCCGTAATTCCCCGCCGGTAACATAAACCCGGTTTCCGTTTCTTGAGGCCAAAGTCCTGGCAATTCCGACAAAATTGGTGATGACGTGCAGATCACTATGATCACATAACGCCTGTGCGACATATGCCGTCGTTGACCCGCAATCAATGATCAGCGAATCGCCATCTTCAATGAGCGTGGCCACTACCTTTGCCAAACGGCGCTTAGCATCCCGGTTTTTTTAGGCGGCAATGAAATGGCGCCTTGTGCGACAGAAAAGGCGCCGTAACACCGCCATGCACCCGGATCGCCAAGCCTTTCTTAACCAGCGGTTCAACATGGCGCCAGGCGGTCTCTCCCGAAACACCCAGTTGCCCGGCAAGCTCATTGATTGTGACCCGGCCGCGCAGGTTCAGAGCATCCAGAATTGCCGCTTCATACTTGCTCGCTCGAATCATATGCACCGATACAGATCAGACTGGTAAAGGGGAAATGACGTAATCTGAGCAAATTATTGTGTAACTTTTTTCTTTATTCAATTTTTTTTGGATTCTTGTGGTTTTTTGTGTAAATTTACCAGTCTCATGGCTTCTGCCTTATAAAAACTGAAAAGTTACCCTTAAAGGAGGATAACCAATGTTTACCATCCGTTTACACAAAGTATCCATGGCGTTACTCGCAAGCGCCCTGTTTTCGCACTCGGCGCTGGCCGTCGAGTCAAAAGACCCCATCATCCTGACCCTGCACGACTGGACCGGACAACTTATCAATACCGAATTGATGGGTCGAATTCTGCAGAACATGGGTTACAACATTAAATACCAGCAAGCTGATTACATTGCGCAATTCGCGGGACTTGAATCGGGTGACCTTCACGTCGCAATGGAAATGTGGGAAACGACCGGCAAGCAGGCGATGGAAGTCAGTGTCAAGACCGGCGATACCGTAGACCTCGGTGAAACCGGGATGAATGCTATCGAGGAATGGTGGTACCCGATGTACATGAAGGAAAAATGTCCTGGGCTGCCCAATTGGGAAGCGCTGAACGATTGCGCCGAGGCATTCTCAACACCTGAAACCGCGCCCCGTGGCCGTTATCTTGGTGGACCAGTAACCTGGGCTGGATTTGATGATGAACGCGTAGAAGCGTTGGGGTTGGACTACGAAGTTGTTCACGCCGGAACTGACGCTGCACTGTTTGCTGAACTTGAATCTGCCTACCAACGCAAAGCCCCCTGGCTTGGATGGGTTTACACCCCGCATTGGGCTACGGTCAAATTTGAAGGCGAGTTTGTGGAATTTCCCCGTTACAGCGATGCATGCTATGAAGATGCGAAAGTTGGACTGAACCCGAACATGGCCTATGACTGCGGCAAACCACGGGGATGGATAAAGAAAGTCGGCTGGAAAGGTGGTGAAGCGAAGTGGCCCTGCGCATACCAGGCAGTTCGTAATTTCCGCATCGACAACGCAACCGTAGGGCAATTAATTGTTGAAGTTGACCTTGAAGGCAAGAAAATATCGGACGTGGTTAATGCGTGGCTTGATGCCAATAAGGCTACCTGGGAGCCCTGGACTCAGTGTAACTGAGAATATTCGGTAGTATCTCAACCAAGCAGTTAAGACTCGACAGGCGGCTGGCTAACAGCCGCCTGTCTCACTTTATTAACCCAACTCTTCTCGTGGCTTAACGGGACGGCCGCAACCCAGGTATCACCGCCAGCCAGCGCTATATAGAAAAATGACCAGGACAACGCCCTCCCCTCCAAGCGCATTACACCTTCAGGGTATCTGGAAGATTTTCGGCGAGGATGCCGACTCGTTTCTTCAGAAATTTGGCCCTTCCCCAGCGGACTCTGATCTTCAAAAGGCCGGGTTGATTGCGGCAGTCCGCGATGCCAGCCTTGATATCCATCGCGGAGAAATCTTTGTCATTATGGGCCTGTCTGGCTCTGGCAAATCAACTCTGGTGCGCTGCATGAGCCGCCTGATCGAACCTACAGCTGGGGAGCTCTTTTTCGAGGGCCAGGACCTGTTGGCGATATCGGAGAAAGAACTCACTGAGATGCGTCGACATAAGATGGGCATGGTATTTCAACACTTTGCGTTACTGCCACATCTTTCGGTACTGGGAAACGTTGCTTTCCCTCTTGAGATCCAAGGTGTTGAAAAATCGGTACGGCAGCAGCGCGCGCTCGACATGATCGAGTTAGTCGGGCTTTCGGGTCGGGAAGATTACTACCCCCGTGAATTATCCGGCGGCCAGCAGCAGCGCGTCGGTATAGCGCGTTCTCTGGCAGTAGAACCGGATATCTGGTTTCTGGACGAGCCGTTTTCTGCACTGGATCCCCTGATTCGACGGGAAATGCAAGACGAATTCCTTCGCCTGCAAGGATTGCTACGCAAAACTATTGTCTTTATTACCCACGATTTTGATGAAGCGATCCGGCTCGCAGACCGAATCGCCATCATGAAAGATGGTGCAATCATCCAGATCGGTGCCCCGGAAGACCTGATACTGAATCCGGCAACAGACTACGTTGCAGAATTTACACGGGATGTCTCGCGCGCCAAAGTTCTGTCTGCGAAAACCGTGATGCGCCCGGTCACACCAGGAGAATCGCTGGATGAGACTTTGGCGCACCACACCAAGGTACAGGACCT
>Ga0208274_1000053_pt1 | contig 60879 bp, 55 predicted proteins | sample ETNtaG_22_FD_185755 | JGI IMG/M metagenome (GOLD analysis project Ga0208274, IMG submission 185755) | Marine microbial and viral communities from oxygen minimum zone, Eastern Pacific Ocean - ETNP201306SV43 (SPAdes) (version 2) | ecosystem: Environmental > Aquatic > Marine > Oceanic ... | reverse complement strand
CGCAACTGACGGCCGAGGTTCTCGACTGATAGTCCCAGTGCCTCGCCAGTCGGGGTCAACTGCAGAATCAGTTGTTCTCGACCATAAGGCATATTGTCTTCAACACCGGATACGCCGCTGATCTCGGTGAGGATATTCTTGAGGTCGATCGCCGCCGCTTTGACGCTGTCCAGAGTATTTCCGGCAATACGAATTTCAAGATCCTGACCCGGCGGGCCGGCAGTGGGCTCTTTGATCGACAGGTTCTCAAGGCCTGGCACCGAGGGGATACGTGAGCGCCACTCCTTGATGAATTCCCGGTTGCGTACGGTGCGTTCATCAGGTTTGGTCAACTCCGCCAGCACCGAACCGATGTTGTCACTGCTGCGCCGCTCCCAGTCGCCACTTTCGCCCAGGCCTTTGCGCGATATCGCAGTCTTGAGCAGTCCGCCGCCGAAGTGCGCATCGGTATCCCACACTGCTTGCTCGATCTGGGCCAGGTAGTCGACGACATCGCTTTGTGGAGTGCCAGAAACAAAATCCACGTTGGCAAACAACACCGGACCTTCCGCCAGAGGGAAGAAATTGAAGGCGATCCGCCCGCCGGCTACCCAACCGACACTGCCCATCAATATCGCAACCGACAATGCTACTGTCACCCAGCGGTGACGGACACTGGCCCGGACCAGTGGCCGAAAACGGCGCTTACGAAAACGCGCGAAACCCTCATCCAAGGTTTTGCGTAGCCCGGTGGGGTGGTAGCTACCGATGCGGGTGAAAGTCGCACGCAGGTGCCCGGGCAAAACTAGGAAGGATTCGATCAGTGAGGCGATGATCACGCAGATGACCACGATGGGGATGGTGCGCAGAATTGAGCCGATGATTCCGCCGATCAGCAGCAGCGGCATGAAGGCTGCGATAGTGGTCAGCGAAGAGGACAGCACCGGTGCCAGCATCCGCCGTGCGCCCTGTTCGACAGAACTCAGTGCACTGTCACCGCGCTCAAAATGGGTCACGGCATCTTCGCCGACTACAATGGCATCATCGACGATAATGCCCAGGGTCATGATCAGGCCAAACAGGCTGATCATGTTGATCGAGCCGCCGTACAGATACAGCACCCCCAGTGCCGCCAGGAAAGAGGTGGGGATGCCCACCGTGACCCAGCCAGCAGCGGGCGCGTTGAGAAAAAAGTACAGGATCAGGATCACCAGGATAAGCCCACCGATGCCGTTTTTCAGTAGTAACTGGATACGGTCCTGGATGTATTCCCAACGCTCGTCATACAGGTGCAGGCCGATGCCGGGCGGTAAAGTAGGTCGGGTCTCTTTCACCCAGTCACGCAGGATCTGTGCCGATTCCAGGCTGTCGGTTTCACGGTTGCGCGACAGACGCATCTCCACTGCGGGGTTGCCACGAAAGCTCACTTCGGTCTGCGCGCTTTTGGGCCGGCGGCTGATGGTAGCGATATCGCTCAGCGTCAGCAGGCGGCCATCTTGTGCAACTACTACCGGCAGGTCGGCGAAGGCGAGTTCCCGGCGTCGTTGGTCCTTGAAGCGCAACTGGCGGGCGGACTCGCCCCGGCCGATGATGCCGACCGGCAGATCCCGTGAGGCAGCGCCGATACGCCGACCGATGTCTTCCAGCGACAGGCCGAGTTCACGCAGTCTGCCGGGAGGTACCTGGATGGCGATTTCCTCCTCAGGCAGCCCGAAAATACGGATGTTGGAAATGCCACGCTCCAGCAGTTCGCGTTCAAAGCGGTGTACCAGACTGCGCAGGCCGCGCGGGTCGTTTGGGCCGGTCACCAGCAGGCTGGCCACCATCTCGTAATTGATGACCCTTGTAATCTCCGGAGTATCGGCACCCTCAGGTAGGTTGTGCACCAGGTCAACTCGCTCCTTGACCTGGTCCAGCGCTGGACCCATGTCGGTGTTCTCACGAAATTCCAGCATTACTACCGAGCGGCCATCGACCGATACCGAACTCAGTTCCTTGACCCGGTCTACGCCTTTGAGTTCGCGCTCCAGCGGTTCGGTAACCAGGGTTTCGATATCTTCAGCGCTGGCCCCGGGCCAGGACACCGTGACTGAGACAAAGTCGATATCAAAACTGGGGAAGAACTGGGTATTGAGCTTTGATATCCCCCATAGCCCGGAGATCATCATCATCGCCATCAAAAGATTCGCCGCCACCGGGTGACGGGCAAGGGTGCTGAGCAAAGTCTGATTCACGCCGGCGCTTCAGTCGCGAGTGGAGATGATCTCGACCTTCAATCCTTCCACGGCGTTCGGCAACTGACTGGTGAGGACTATATCGCCATCCTGCAGGGCAGTACTGCGAAACAGACTCCAGCTACCCCATTCGCCATTGCGGTATTCGCCGACGTGTTCAACGGCGACCCGGATGAGGCGATCGTTGTTTATGTGGTACACCGTATCGGCGCCATATACCGCTGTTGCCGGCAGGGCGAAGACGCCCGGCTGTGGTGGTAACGAGACCAGCACTGGTATCGTGCGGCCAAGTTCCAATGGCGGGCGCTCACCTTGAAAATCAAAAAAAGCATCGACCCCACCTTCACCGGCCTCAATTTTGCCGGAAAGACGCGTCAGGGTTAGCTTGATCGGGGTACCATCAAGTGTTGCAGTAGCAGTGATCGGCCTACCCTCACGCAGGCTCTGACGAATCACGGGCAGGTGACGGTTGGGAACCTGTGCCCGGATTTCAGTGTAGGCGGTATCAAACAGATCCACTAACCGGTCTCCGGGGTGTACCCGATCACCGGGTGATACATGCACCGCCGTGACCCGGCCATCAAAGGGGGCGACGATGTGTGTGCGCTCGAGGTTCCGTAGCGCCTGATCACGCACCGCTGCGGCTCGTAGGCGACGGGCTTGCAATTGCGTGAGCCGCGACGGGTGGTCGGTAATAGCGCGACGCCGACTGGTGAGACTGAGCTGCTGGCGCGTAACGGCTTGGTGGGCATCATCCACGTTGGCCTGGGAGCCAACCTGAGTCTGCGCCAGCCGTTCGGCGCGCTGCAGGGCACTTTGCGCCAATGCCAGCAGTTTTGTTTCCTGCACTAGAGCCGCGCGATCAGTTTGATACCTGGTGTTCTCGCTTTGAATCTGTGCTTCGATCTCGGTGAGTTCGGCTTCTCTTTGTGCCAACGTCAACTTCACATCCAAATCATCCAGACGCAACAACTTCTCACCTTTGCTGACGTTCTGTCCGACCAGAGCCCACACTTCCTGTACATCGGTTGACAAGGCGCAGCGCACCCGGGACTCATGTGGCGATTCGATACGCCCGTAAAGACGTACCGTAGGGGCCAGGGGTTGGTGCTGTACGGTGACAGCTCCTACTGGCCAGCTGCGCTCGGTCGGATTTAGCGGCTGGTCAACCGGGCGGGAGGATGTCAGCGCCAGGAAAACCGCAACGCCCGCGCCAAGCAGCATTATGGGCAGGATGAAACGGAGAATTCGGGACATAGAAAAAGGGCCGGGGCACCAAGACCCCATATTTTAACCGCTGTTGTGAGCGATCTTTACGAGGAACGCGCAACTTACTTCTGAACTGGTTCGGGTTCTCAATAAATGGCGCGTATTACCTCAAGGGGCGGCGTTTACCTAAAGTTTGTATCAAAGTGCAAATTACGAAATGTTGACCATTTGGAAATGGGGGCCGGTGCTGGGTAATACAAGGTCGGTAATGTGAGTATATGACTAGGCCAAGACTGCCCAGGTGAAGCTCAGTTGGCCGCTGTGTAGACGCGTTTCGTCGTGGCGCCGCATGAAGCTGTGCAACTCACCTTGATCTACAAGTGTTCGCACTTTTTGCAGCGCGTTTTCCCGTTCAGCCGGTGTTGCCAGAGCCCAGATCGAATCGCCATCACGCCATTGTGGGTCGAGGACCCGGTCTGCATCAAAATACGTGTCCCCCTGCATAATGATATCCGTCGCGGTTTCGTGACCTACCTCGCCAAAGCCACTGTGCTGCAGTAAAGACCCAAGTACATCCAGGTCAGCGGTTCGCTGTTGGACGCGGCCAACCGCCTCCGGAATAAGCTGGTAAAACCAGAACCCCTGTTCAAGCTGGGAATGACTGCAGCTGTTGATGACGGTTATACCACCGGGTTTCAGTACCCGCGCGAATTCGGCAAAAACCCGTTGATGTGCAGGCCAGCCGGCAGTGGCGTCATCCGCCAGATGGTGGAGTACCTGGTTAACCATGACCGCGTCGGCGCTTTCATCATCGATCGGCAGCTCGTCGATAGAGCCCTGGTGCAATTCGATATTGCCCGCTGCAATCTGTGCTTGTAATTTATTACCCGCGACAGTCAGCATCCCAGGGTTTAGATCGATTGCCTGAATGTGCTGTACAGAATCGATTAGTGCCGCGCTGTACTGACCTGTCCCGCAGCCAGCATCAACCAGGACCTGTTCGCTCAACGGCAGCGGGTTGTGTGACAGCAGGCGCCGGATAATTTCGATGCCCTGCGCTTGTCGTGTTCGGTCGTAAGCCGCGCTGGTGCGTGAATAGTTTTCGTAATGGCTCATACGCTAAGGGGTTCAGTTCTAACGGCAATTAGAAAGCCAAGCCAGGCGTTGTTGCAAACTCAGACACATAGCATGCCATCATCGATGGGCGGCAAGTAGGCCATACATGCTCTTATTGGTAACTATGTACGGCTGTTTATACCACTATAGTATCTGGAAGTAATTGCAGATTATCTGCTTTACCGTAATATGATGGGTTCTTTTGTGCGCGTCTAAACGAATCAGAACCATGACCTACATAACGATAAAGCACCCCAGGTATATCGACCGGAGGTTTTTCCTTGTGCGGGCGCTTTGACCGACACCGACCAGTGGCGGATTTTATCGAGGTTGTCGACGGCCTGATACTGGATGAGCCAGAATCGGCACCGCCGAGCTACAACATCGCACCTTCGCAGCAGGCTTTGGTCGTGTGTCGTTCTGAGTCCGGGCCTGTGGTTCGCGCGTTGCATTGGGGTCTGGCGCCGGCCTGGGTCAAGACTCCTAAAATGGCCCGGCCCATCAATGCCCGTGCTGAGACGATCGCGCAAAAGCCGATGTTTCGAGATGCTTTTAAGGTTAGTCGTTGCCTGGTCCTGTGCGATGGTTACTACGAGTGGCAGTTACGCCCGGACGGCTCAAAACAGCCTTATCGCCTGGCGCTTGAGGGCGGCACACCATTTGTTATGGCAGGGCTGTGGGCGCGCAACACGCGTTTTACGGTTGAGCCGCTCAACACCTTTTGCATCGTCACAACCCAGGCCAGTAGCCGCTGCAAGGATATTCATCCGCGTATGCCGGTGATTCTGGATCGTGAGCACCATCAGCAGTGGCTCGATGAATCGTCACAATCGTCAGGTACGATCGTAGCGATGCTGAGGCCTTATGAAAAAGAACTATCCGTGACCCCGGTAAGCCGCATCGTTAACAGTCCGGCCAATAATGGCCCGCAGTGCATCGCGCCGCTGCAAGCCCAAAGCTGAAATGATATGAACAATCCCAGTAAAGGTATCGAGCATGTGGCGATTATCGGTGGCAGTGGCTTTGTCGGCCGGCACTTAGCGCATCGCCTGCACACTGATGGTCACCGCATTACCGTGCTGACCCGACAGGCGCCGGCCAATCTATCGATCGACGAGACGCCGATACGTGTCGTGCAGGTTGATCCGCAATCGACAGCGGCTTTAACCGAGGCGCTTTCGGGTATCACCACGCTGATTAATCTGGCCGGTATTTTGCATCAGCGTGGTCAACAGTCTTTTGATGTGGTGCACGCCGAACTGCCCGCCCGACTGGCCCAAGCCTGTACAAAAGCGGGCGTGGCTCGCTACCTGCATATGAGCGCACTGCGTGCAGACATGAACCAGCCGCCGAGCGCTTACCTGCGCTCCAAAGCCCGCGGCGAGATGATGGCGCGTAAAGTGTCGCAGCAACTGGCGGTTATCATTTTTCGCCCATCGATTATTTTCGGTGAAGGAGATAACTTTTTTGGCCAGTTCGCCAAGATGCTTCGATGGATGCCGGTATTTCCTCTGGTATGCCCTAACGCGCGTTTCGCCCCAGTCTGGATCGACAATGTGGCAGGCGCGTTTTCTGCCGTGATCAACCAACCAGCTCAGCCCGGGTTACGCGAGGCCTATAATTTGTGTGGGCCCAGGGCCTATTCTTTTCGCGAATTGATCCGATTCACAGCCGGGGCACTGGGCCTTCCCCGCTTGATCATGGGGTTGCCGAACTGGATGGCGAAGTTGCAGGGTCGGGTATTGCAGCATCTGCCAGGTCCGCTCTTTACCTTGGACAATTACTACTCGCTTCAATCTGATAGTGTTTGCGAGTGTAACGACCTTGAGCGTCTCGACATTAAACCGGCGGCGCTTGAAGGCGTCATGACTCCGCTGTTGGCCAGAAAGCGGTCCGGCTAATTATGTTCAGCGCGCGGTTCGCGTGACAGCAGGGCAGTCACCGCCTGCGCCGGGTCGAGCCCGTCGAATAACACCCGGTAGACCTGCTCACTGATGGGCATTTCCACCTTCAGTTCACCGCTTTTTCGGTGAAGTTCGCGGGCGGTGTTGACGCCTTCGGCTTCCTGGCCGATGACTTGCAGTGCCTGGGTGATGCTCTGGCCTTGACCAACGGCAAGGCCGACCCGCCGGTTACGCGATTGGTCGTCGGTACAGGTCAGAATCAGGTCGCCCATACCGGTCAGCCCCATAAAAGTATCGGCTTGTCCGCCGAGCGCTTCACCAAGGCGGCTCATCTCGGTCAGACCCCGGGTGATCAGGGCCGCACGGGCATTGGCACCAAAGCCCAGCCCGTCACTGATGCCCGCGGCGATCGCCATCACGTTTTTAATAGCGCCGCCCAACTGTACACCGCGAATGTCGGTACTGGTGTAGACCCGGGTACGTCCATCACGAAACCACGTGGCGACTCGCGCCGCGTGGTCGCTATCTATCGCCGCGACGGTCAGGGCCGTGGGCAGCCCTCGCGCCACTTCCCCGGCGAAACTAGGCCCGGAGACTACAGCCGGAAAAGCATCTTCACCCATAACCTGTTCAAACACATCGCTCAGCAGCAGTGCGCTGTCGGGCTCAAATCCTTTGGTACCCCAACACAGGCTGGCCTTGGTCTGCGTCGATGCAAGGCGGGGTTTGAGGTCTTTTAGTACCGCGCGAAAAGCGTGGCTCGGTATAGCCAGTACCAACTCATGGGTCTGGTCGATAACCATTTCCAGATGTTCAACCGGAGTAATGTTTTCAGGAAGAGAGATACCAGGGAGGTAGGCTTCGTTGGCCCGGGCCTGGGCCATCATTTTGGCGTGGCCTGATTCGTTGCTCCATAGTAATACCGGGCGTTGGCAGCGCGCTGCTAACAGCGCCAGGGCGGTGCCCCACGAGCCGGCTCCGAGAATGCCGATCGGAGTTGCTGGGAATGGTTTCAAGAGGCGAGTGGCCTGCTAGGCAGGCGCCGACAGTGTTGCAGGATCAGCCGTTCGCTGCTGGCGCTTCGGCGCCGTTGTCCTTGGCTGCCTGTGCCGCCTGTTCTTTCTTTTGCAGGTACATGGCATCGAAGTTAACCGGGCCCATCAGGAACTGGGGAAAGCCGCCCTTGGAGATCAGCCCGGCAATCGTTTCACGCATAAACGGGAACAACACGTTTGGACAGGCGGCTTCCAGCATCATTTCCTGCATCTCCGGGTTGGAGCCTTGCACGGTAAAGACACCTGCCTGCTGAACTTCGGCTAGGAATACGACTTGTTCTTCGTGACGCGCAGTGACCGTACCCTTGAGGATGACTTCATGAATATGCTCTTTGGCATCAATTTCATGGTGCTGGGCTTTGAGATCAACTTCGGTCTCGGGCCGATAGTCTTTCCAGGTGAAAACGTCCGGACTGCGCGGTGACTCGAAGGAGGCATCCTTGACGAAAACCTGGTGCAGGTGGAATATTGATTTGGGGATTTCTGCGGCAGTATCGGCCATGGGTTGATTTCCGGGTGTGGTGTTAGCGCTCCAAAGGCAGGTTTTCTTTTTCCCATGCCGCCAGTCCGCCGCTCAGCGTGTAGACCCGCTCGAACTCGTTCTTGCGAAGCACGGCGGCTGCTCGACTGGCGCGCTGGCCGCTGCGGCAGGACAGCACGATGGGTCGGTCTTTTTTGCGGAATTTTTCCAGTTGGCCCAACTGTTCTTTGATTTGGTCAACCGGTATGTTGATGGCCGCCGGGATGTGTCCTTTGCGAAACTCTTCGGCTGGGCAGACATCCACCACCACCGCGTTTTCCTGATTGATGAGTTGCGGTAGTTGTACCGCGCTGACCTGATTAGCGCCAGCGCCACCTCGGCGCATGGTATCAATACCAATCAGCAAGGAGATGACAATCAGCGCAGCGAAAAGGTGCCAATTATTGGCAATAAAATCAAGATCCATGACTGGTCAGTGGGGGCTTAGAAGGAGCGGTAGTCTACAGCAACCGCTGCTTCGCAGCCGGCTGTGGGGCACCACTGATGTGGTACTTCAGTTATGGGAACTGCAGAAGGCGTCGCGCATGGTCGCCATCAGCGTCAGGATATTGTCGTCACCGATCCGGTAAAAAACCTTATTGGCATCTTTGCGCGACGCGAGGATATCCTTGTCACGCAGGATCGACAAATGCTGGGAGATGTTGCTCTGAGACGTGCCGACGAGTTCGACCAGATCCTGTACGCTGGTTTCCTTGACGCTTGCGAGGATACACAGAATCTTCAGTCGCAACGGATGTCCCATGGCTTTCAGTGATCGGGAGGCGTTGTATATGTCAGTCTCGCTGGCGAGGAAGAGCTCTGCCGGGTTTGCCCGGTCGTCAACAAAATGTTCGTTTTGATTTGTAGCAATTGCCATGAAGTGTAGGCCTAAATGTTAGAATATTCACTAAACATTATACGCTAATTCTTTAATGTTTTGTATCTGCCACAGCGCTTGGCAAGCGGGTTTTCCCGGTACAGATTACCCCTAACGCCGTCACCCAGCGGTCACAGGCGAGCGTTATACTGCCTGCCTTAAGTTTGCCAACCCTGCTTATATACCAGCGCTGTCGCGAAAAACTATGCACCAAACCACCCGATCGGTTTTTGTCTTTACCCTTTTAGCCGCGCTATTTTGCGCACCGGTACACCTTGCTGGCGCTGGCGAACAGCCGGCCCAAGCCGAGTTGCCAATTGAGGAACTCCGTCTTTTTGCCGAGATTTTCAGCATGATTAAGGCGGATTATGTTGAGCCTATGGATGACGAGACGCTGTTGCGCGATGCCGTGCGTGGCATGCTCGGCGGGCTCGATCCGCATTCGTCTTATCTTGATCCGGACTCATTTAGAGAAATCAACATCGATACCCGCGGGGAGTTCGGGGGCCTGGGCTTGGAGGTTACGCTGGAGGACGGGGTAATCCGGGTGGTAGCTCCGATGGATGGAACCCCAGCCGAGGAGGCGGGGATTCACAGCGGCGACCTGATCATTCGTCTCGATGGGGTTGCCGTTAGAGGCCAAGCCCTGGACCAGGCGGTGGAACGCATGCGCGGTGAGCCGGGCAGTGCAATCACGCTAACCATCCTCCGCGAGGGAGTTGAGGCGCCATTCGATGTGACCGTCAAGCGCGCCATTATCCAGTTGCAAAGCGTGCGCGGCAAATTGCTGGAAGCGCGCTTTGCCTATACCCGGATCAGTCAGTTCCAATCCGGGACCGGCGCCTCATTGCGTCGACAGCTTGAGCGACTTGAAGAACAAGCCGATGGCCCCTTAAGCGGATTAGTACTGGATTTGCGCAACAACCCGGGTGGAGTGCTCGACGGCGCGATTGAGGTCAGTGACTTGTTCCTGAGCGAGGGGGTGATCGTCTCGACCCGGGGCCGCGCAGCGGATTCCGCTTTTACCTTCAATGCGACTGGCCGCGATGTGTTGAGCGGCGCACCACTGGTGGTGCTGGTTAACCGGGGGTCGGCTTCGGCTTCAGAGATTGTGGCTGGCGCTCTACAGGATCACCAGCGAGGCCTGATTCTCGGGGCCAAGACCTTCGGTAAAGGCTCGGTACAGACTATTTTGCCGATGAAAAACGGTGCAGCGCTGAAACTGACCACGGCTCGTTATTACACCCCCAACAACCGCTCTATCCAGGCGACCGGTATCCAACCGGATATCGTTAGCCGGCAACTGGAACTGGCGACTTCACCCGGGACAACACACGGCGGTATTCGTGAATCTGATCTTGCCGGTCACCTGGAAAATGAAAACGGCGCGTCCAATGAGACTGTTGATGAGACTGCCCCGGCTGAGCGTTTGCAGGATCGGGACTTCGAGATCGGTGAGGCGCTTAATCTGCTCAAGGGCATGGTTATCGCACGGCGCCAGGTCGATCAGTAGGTTTTCGTTAACCTCCCACTGACGCTGTTTACGTCTTCGGCGTGCAATGCCACGAAGCAACGGCCGCCTCATGCCCGAGGGCAAACAGCCATAATGCGCCGGGTGTCATCTCGGTTGTTGGCTGGTTTTTGTTGGCATCGGTGCGTGAACGTTTTCCCGACCAGCGCATGGTCAGCACCGAATCAACAGAGCAGTCATCTTGTGCGTAGACCGCGCAGGCCTTGAAGCCCACCTGTGCCACCCGGTGAATATCTAATGCCAGCAGCAGGTTGTGACAGCCAGGCTCGTCACGGTTGGGAATTAGCGATAACTCCGACAACTGGTTGTAGCTGTTAGTGGTGTAGAAGCGGATGTGAGTTGATGGTGCTTGTATCGGAGTCTGGGCGCAGCCTCCGCTAAGACTGCCTAGAAGCGCCAAGGCGACAATCCGGGTCAGCGGGGCCCTCAGTGCCACTCACCGATTTTCCAGAGCCCAATCGACAAGTCGGACGCGAAGGTGCTGCCCGACCGGGTAAACGAGCCGCCGCCGCTACTGTCCCGGATGACCATATTCGGTCCGTGCTCACGAATGATTTCCAATGATGTGATACGCCCCCGGGTCCGGTATTCGATCATGCGGTGGCCTGCGTGCTCGCCGATTTCAATGGTATGAACTGTGTTTGGTGGGGCATTTGCCAAAGGAGTCTCTTGCGCCCACAGGCGTTGCAGCGAAGCGGGCCCGCCAAACAGCACAACGCTGAGTGTCGCCGCCCGGGTAAAGTTTTAGTGATAGGTTCATATTTGCCGGTGTGCTGTCATGGCAATCATCCCCCATAAGCACAAGACGCGCAAGTGGTCCGAATACCACGTGACCCACGTATACTGCGCTGAAACTAACCGGGCCAGCCGAGGGTGTATTTTGCCCCGGTCGCACGCCAAGGGTCTATCGCCTATGTTTGAAAAACTGGTACTGGTTGACGGCTCGTCCTACCTGTATCGCGCCTTTCACGCTATGCCCAATCTGGTTAATTCCAAAGGAGAGGCCACGGGCGCAGTATATGGCGTTGTAAACATGCTGCGCCGCCTGCTTCGCCAATATGAAACAACGCACTTCGTAGTGGTGTTTGATGCTCCGGGCAAGACTTTCCGCGATCGTCTTTATAGTGAGTACAAGGCCAACCGGCCACCGATGCCGGAAGAATTGCGTGCCCAGGTAGAGGTGATCCATGCTGTTATCCGGGCTCTCGGATTGCCGTTGCTCTCGGTACCGGATGTCGAGGCAGATGATGTGATCGGTACGCTCGCCCGCGCCGGGACCACACAGGGTATGGAGACCCTGATCATCAGCGGTGATAAGGATCTGGCACAGTTGGTGGCCCCCCGGGTGACGATGTACGACAGCATGAAGGACGTGCTCTACGACCACGATGGAGTAAAAGAAAAATTCGGTGTGCCGCCCGAGGGCATTGTGGATTTTTTGGCATTGGTGGGCGATACATCGGACAACATTCCCGGCGTGCCCAAGGTGGGGCCAAAAACCGCAGCACGTTGGCTGAGCGAGCACGGCTCACTCGACAAGCTGGTTGAGCACTCTGATAGTGTTCCCGGCAAAGTCGGGGAGAATCTTCGTGCTTCTTTAGAGCAGTTAGTTTTATCGCGGCAACTGGCCACCATTAAGTGTGATGTCGCACTGGAACAGGAGGTCACCGAACTTACTATCGTCCCTCCTGACGAGGACGTGTTGCGTGAACTGTTCACACGACTCGAGTTCAAGACCTGGTTGGCAGAGCTGGGCGGGGTCAATGATCTGGATACATCCGACCCCACAGTACCAACCGACTATGATCTCGTGTTAGATCAACCCAGCCTGATCCAGTGGATCAAGCGGCTGGAGCAGGCACCGTTATTTGCTTTTGATACTGAGACCACTTCGATCGACGCAATGCAGGCGCGAATTGTCGGCGTGTCCTTTGCTGTCGAAACAGGCGCCGCGGCGTATGTGCCGTTAGCACACGATTACCTGGATGCGCCAGCACAGCTCTCACCGGAGAGCGTTCTTGAGCAATTGCGCCCACTGCTGGAAGATCCGACCCGCGACAAGGTGGGACAGAATCTCAAGTATGACTGCACCGTGTTGTACAACCACGGAGTCTGCCTCGCTGGCATTCGTTTTGACACCATGCTTGAGTCCTACGTGCTCGACAGCACCGGGTCGCGTCACGATATGGACAGCCTGGCGCTGAAGTATCTGGGGCACAAAACCATCCATTACGAAGAGGTTGCCGGAAAGGGTAAGGGGCAGCTGTCTTTCAACGAGGTGTCGCTGGAGCAGGCCGGGCCCTATGCCGCCGAAGACGCCGACATCACATTGCGCCTGCATGAGACTTTGTACCCGCGACTGCAACAGGAATCTTTACAGCGCGAGCTGTTCGAACGGATTGAAATGCCGCTGGTACCGGTACTTTCCCGCATAGAGCGAGCGGGCGTCCTCGTGGACTGCACCATGTTGGCCCGCCAGAGCACTGAACTGGCGCTGCGGATACAGGAGCTCGAAGAGCAGGCTCATGGCGAAGCCGGCGGGGCGTTCAATATAGCCTCCCCCAAGCAGATTCAGGAGATTCTGTTCGACCGCTTGCAGTTGCCGGTGTTGGCCAAAACACCCAAAGGGCAGCCCTCGACCGCTGAAGGTGTACTCACTGAGCTGGCCGAGAAGCACGATCTGCCCCGGTTGATACTCGAGCATCGCGGTTTGAGTAAGTTGCGTTCTACCTACACCGAAAAACTACCGGCGTTGGTGAATCCGGATACTGGTCGGGTGCATACCTCCTACCACCAGGCTGCGGTAGCGACCGGCCGGCTGTCATCCAGCGACCCCAACCTGCAGAACATTCCGGTACGCACAGCCGAGGGTCGACGGATTCGCGAGGCTTTCATTCCACCCCCCGGTTCAGTGCTGATGGCAGCGGATTATTCGCAGATCGAACTTCGGATCATGGCGCACTTGTCAGCCGACGCTGGGTTGATGACTGCCTTCGACAAGGGTGAGGATGTGCACCGGGCAACTGCGGCCGAGGTATTCGGTGTTGGCCTGGATCAGGTCGACAACGACCAGCGCCGCAGCGCTAAGGCGATCAATTTTGGTCTGATTTATGGCATGTCGGCTTTTGGTCTTGGCCGCCAGCTCGGCATCGAACGGGGCCAGGCACAGGAATATATCGACCGCTATTTCCAGCGTTACCCGGGTGTACACGCATTCATGGATGCGACTCGTGAACAGGTTCGTGAGCAGCGTTATGTTGAAACCGTATTTGGTCGGCGGTTATTTCTCGCCGATATCAGTTCAAGCAATCATGTCCGGCGTCAGGCGGCCGAGCGAGCCGCGATCAACGCACCGATGCAAGGGACCGCGGCAGACTTGATCAAGTTGGCCATGCTGGCGGTTGACGACTGGTTGCGCGAGGATGATTGCGGTGCCCGCATGATCATGCAGGTGCATGATGAGCTGGTGTTGGAAGTGCCCAAATCCGAAGTGCAGCGCGTCAGCGATGAGGTGGTCCGTTTGATGAGCTCGGTGGCTGATCTTGCAGTTGAGCTCAAGGTTGATGTCGGTAGCGGCGCCAATTGGGCGCAGGCGCACAGCTAGGCAGGTTTGCGGCCGTTACCTTGTCCCGATAGAAGATCAACGATACGCTCGCGCGCTTCGGTGACACCCACGTTGCGGGTAGCCGAAAAAAGCTGCACGCTGACCAGCGGCATTGTGGCCAGCGATTCTCGGGTCTGGCGCAGCGCCTGGAGGCTTTTGCCGTGTCCCAGTTTATCGCTCTTGGTCAGTAGTACGTGCACGGGCAGCTGGCTCGCTGCACACCATTTCAGGAGTTGCCAATCGAGCACAGTGGGTTCCCGGCGACAATCCACAGGCAATATCAGTGCGCGTAGCGAAACACGCTCTTCGAGGTAGCGCCGTACCGTCTTTTCCCAGTGTTGCTGCAGTTGCACAGGCACTTTGGCATAACCGTAACCGGGCAGGTCGACCAGTCGGCGTGTCTCATCGAGGTTAAAGAAAATGATCTGCTGGGTACGCCCGGGTGTTTTGCTGGTACGGGCAAGACCCTTACGTCCGGTAATGGCGTTGACTGCGCTGGACTTGCCCACGTTGGAGCGCCCAGAAAAGGCGACCTCGGCACCCGTGTCTTCCACCCAGTCGCGCGGATGATGGGCGGCGCAGTGGTATTCGGCGCGCCGCAGCAGTTCGGTATCACAGGTTTTTGAAGGCACAGGGTATAATTCCACGCTTTATTTTTCGGGTTGCGAACCTTACCCTGTCAGGAAGGTGTATGCATCCCGACTTCAACTCAGGAAGCCGGGCGGCGCTGGTGCATGTACCCATCCCGATCGGCAGGCCCTGGTACAGAAGGAGCAGTTTAATGAATCGGTTGGTATTCATCATCATCGCATCCGTAATGGCTGGGTTTTCGACTGTTGCAGTGGCTGCAGGTGATGCGGCGGCGGGACAGGCTAAGGCGCAGACATGCGTCGCCTGCCACGGGGCTGACGGCAACAGTGCTAATGTGGGCTTTCCCTCTCTGGCCGGCCAGGTTCCCGGGTACATCGGCGCACAATTGGCCCTGTTCAAATCTGGTCAGCGGGCTAACCCCATTATGATGGGCATGACCCAGTCGCTCAGTGCTGCCGATATGGCCGACCTTGATGCCTGGTATGCCTCAAAGACCATTACACCTCGCGCCATCGGTGATGATCAGCTGGCGCTGGCGCATGAGGGCGAAGCGCTCTACCGTGGTGGTTCTGCCCAGCTCGCAATTCCTGCCTGCATGGCCTGTCATGGGCCCGCAGGACATGGTATTCCGTCGACCAATCCCCGTGTGGCCGGACAATGGCCCGAATATCTTGAAACCCAGTTGCTGGTTTTCAAGTCGGGCGAGCGCGCCAGCAAGATCATGGGGCCTATCGCGCACCGGCTTTCGACACACCAGATCAATGCCTTGTCGCTGTACATGTCGGCGCTGCAGTAGAGCACTGTGGCCACGGCTACCCGAGCGATCGGGCGTACCCGCGGCCACCAAGCAGAGCTGTCTAGGCAATTGCGACTCTTATCGGGCCGGTACGTAGATCATGGCTACTGAAAAACTCATGCGCGGTCGTTTCGACAGCGGTACCAACGCGACAGTCGAGGCCTTTAGCGCATCCGAACACTTCGACCGGCGACTGGCGCACTACGACATTGCGGGATCAATGGCCCACGCCCGCATGTTGAACGCCGTCGGTGTGATCAATGATACTGACTGTGAAGCGATCATTGGTGGGCTTGAGGCCATTACGCTCGAGATTAACGAGGATCGTTTTGAATGGCGCTCGCAGCTCGAGGATGTGCACATGAATATCGAGGCGCGCCTGACTGAACTGGTAGGCGAGCCTGGAAAAAAACTGCATACGGCTCGCTCGCGCAATGATCAGGTTGCAACCGATCTGCGGCTTTTCGTGCGCGATGCCATTGACCAGCTCTGCACTGATATCACAGCGCTGCAAGGCGCTCTACTAACCCAGGCTGAAAGTGAAGCGACCAGCATTATGCCGGGTATGACGCACATGCAGGCAGCCCAGCCGGTGACCTGCGGCCACCACCTGCTGGCCTGGAATGCCATGCTGGAGCGTGACTGGCAGCGCCTGGGCGATTGTCGTCGCCGGGTTAATGTTTCGCCGCTTGGCTCAGCGGCACTCGCAGGAACCAGTTTTCCTATAGATCGGCAGATGAGCGCACAGGCATTGGGATTCGATTCGGTGTCGACCAATTCGCTGGACTCAGTATCGGATCGGGATTTTGTGATCGAGTTTTGTTCCGGGTGTGCCTTGTTGGGGGTTCATCTTTCCCGTATAGCCGAGGAGTTGGTGCTGTGGGCTTCACAAAGCTGCCGGTTCGTTGATTTAGGCGACGCTTTTTGCACGGGATCAAGCATCATGCCGCAGAAGAAGAATCCAGATGTCGCCGAACTGGTTCGCGGCAAAAGCGGTCGCGCGATCGGCAATCTCGTATCCCTGCTGGTGCTGATGAAAGGGCAGCCGCTCGCTTACAATCGGGATAACCAGGAGGACAAGGAACCATTGTTTGACAGTGTTGATACCGCGCACGCCTGCTTGCAGGTGCTTGTCGCGATGGTGCCCAATATGAAATTTGACCGTGAACGTATGCGTAAGGCAGCACAGCGTGGCCACACCACCGCGACTGATCTGGCAGATTATCTGGTGTGTCGGGGCATGGCTTTTCGTGATGCCCACGAAGCCGTGGGTAAGGCGGTCCGTCTTGCCGAAGCATGCCAACTTGAGCTGCCAGACCTGTCGTTGGAGCAGTTGCGCAATATCTGTGAGCACATCGACTCCGATGTTTTTGACGTGCTCACGCTGGAAGGCTCGGTTGAATCCCGAAATCACACGGGCGGCACGGCACCAAGACAGGTTCGCGAGGCTGTTGCTGCTGCGCGACAAGCCCTGGCGGTGCATTGATATGAGTCGCCCGGTGAGATCTGTTTGCTTGATCCCTCTGGTGCGACCGATTGTCGCGATAGTGCTGGGATTTACCCTTTTGAGCAGCGGGATACTGCTGGCAGGTTGTGGCCAGAAAGGCCCGCTGTACATCCCCGATACGCCTTCGTCAGAAGAATCTGAAGACAGCGATAGTTAGCCATCAGTCGTGGATCATTTCGGATATCGCGAGGATCGGCTGTTCGCCGAGGACGTAGCGCTCGAGACGATTGCCGAGGCCGTCGGTACACCGTGTTATGTTTATTCTCGGGCTACACTGGAAAGGCATTACCGTGCCTTTGATGAACCCTTTGGCAATTATCCGCATCATATCTGTTACGCAGTAAAGGCCAATGACAATCTGGCTGTTTTGCAGGTGCTGCAACGCCTCGGCGCTGGTTTTGATATTGTCTCGGGCGGTGAACTCGATCGTGTGCTGGCTGTGGGCGCCACTCCGGGTGATGTCGTGTTTTCCGGCGTCGGCAAGTCAGTGGCTGAAATTGAGCAGGCGCTTTGCGCCGGGGTTCGTAATCTCAGTCTGGAATCCGAGGCAGAGCTCGAGCGTGTGAATACAGTAGCACTTGGCCTTGGCAAAAGGGCGCCGATCGCTTTTCGAATCAACCCCGATGTGGACCCCAAAACCCATCCGTATATTGCGACCGGCCTGCGCGAGAACAAGTTCGGTGTATCGGCAACCGATGCGCTTCGCCTTTACCAGCGGGCCGCAGGCATGGAAGGGGTATGCATCACCGGGATTGCCTGCCATATTGGCTCGCAATTGACACAGATTGCCCCTTTTTGCGACGCACTTGAACGCGTGCTTGATCTGGTGAATGCCTTGTCAGAGATTGGCATCTCCCTACAGCATCTGGACCTGGGCGGCGGGGTCGGCATTCGTTATTGTGATGAAAATCCACCGGACCCAGCCCAATATACAAAGGCGATGCTCAAGATTCTCCGGCGTCGGGGTTGTACACTCGCAGTGACGCTTGAACCGGGCCGCGCGATTGCTGGTAATGCCGGTGTACTGCTGGCCCGGGTTGAGTACATCAAGCCGGGTCCCGACGGAGATTTCGTTATCGTCGATGCGGCGATGAATGACCTGTTGCGCCCGGCGCTATACCAGGCCTGGCACGAGGTTGTTGCGGTGAATCCGGGTAGCGGTGAGCCGCGGAATTGCGATGTGGTTGGCCCGATTTGTGAAAGTGGGGATTTTATTGCTCGAGATCGGCGCCTTGCGGTGACTCAGGGGGATCTGCTGGCGGTGCGTTCTGTCGGCGCCTACGGTTTGGTTATGAGTTCCAATTACAACGCCCGGCCACGCCCCGCGGCAGTCATGGTCGATGGTGCGGGATACCATGTGGTGCGCAACCGCGAAACCACCGCGGAATTGTTTGCCCACGAAAAGATGCTGCCTTGAAGGAGCGGGTATGCACAAACCTGTATCAGCTGGGCCTGCCAGCATATTTGACGATAGCCTGTTATGAAGTTGCTGACTGACCAGCCGGCGGATAAGCGTTTTGTCACTAGCGTCCTGGCGCTATGCGCTCTTTCCGGCGTGTTCACCTCGGCATGGTGTCTTTATATTGACGATGTCATCAATAACGATGGCGTGGAATATATCCGTGCCGCGCAGCATCTGGCATCTGGTGATTGGGCGGGGACGTTGGCCTCGCACCACTGGCCGTTTTTTTCGTTGTTGATGCTGTTGTTTGGAAAGTTACTGGGTATCAGTTACTACTGGGCGGGACAGTTGCTCAACGCTGGGTTTTTTACCGCATCGTCAGTGTTGTTCGTACTGGTAGTGCGAGCCTTTGGCGGTACCTCACAGCGGTTAACTGTTTTTGCGGCTCTCGTTGCAGTCATTCACCCAGCTTTCAACGAGTACCGCGCATTTATCATTCGTGACGCTGGTTATCTGGTCTTCTACTTGGCGGCTATTTTGTATCTGGCACGATGTGTCAATGAGTCCGCCTGGAGGTATCGTATCGGGGTTGTTGTCGCGTTTGCGATTGCCGGCTTGTTTCGTATCGAAGGCACGGTATTTTTGCTCTCAACACCGCTTTTGCTGAGTTTTATCCGGTCCACCAGCGTGCAAAAACCCTGGCTCCGGTTGCTGCTGCTGATCATCTCGACAGGTTTGGTCGCTGTTGTGTTGGGCTGGTGGTTGTTGGTGCCTAGCGTCGGGATTGAACCTGTGGCAGCGTTTAGTGCACCGCTGGATTTAGTGGCCAATGCCTGGCAGCAGATCAGTGCCAGTGTTGCACACAAGATCACCGTGCTGCGAAAAGAGTTTCTCGGCCCCTATGCTGCCCAGTATGCATGGATACTTTTTGGTTTCTCGGTAGTAATGATTCTGGTTTCTGCAGCGTTTTCGCAATTGACGGTACCCTGGGCCCTGCTGGTTTTCACTGGGCTGTGGTCTGGAGTTTGTTTTCCACATAAAGCGCTGAACCGCCTGTGGGCCAGCCTGATCGGTATGCACCTGGCGATCCTGACGGTGTTTGCAGTCGTCAAACTTTTTCTGGCCGCCCGCTACCCGTTGGCGCTTAGCATGACGGCCCTATTGTTAGTGCCGTTTGCTCTAGAGCATGTGTTAGCTGCGATCCGTTGGCACCGCCTGAAGACAACGGCCCGGGTTCTGGCCGTGTTGCTGTTGCTTTGGGGTGTCGGGGAGAGTATCAGTGGTTTGGATAATACGACGCGCGCGCGAGCGATCAAAGATGCTGGGGTGTGGCTGGCGGATCACACCAATACAGCAGGCTCGCTGGTCAGCAATGACCGGCGACTTGCGTACTACGCCGGCCGTCATGCTGACCGCGATTACATTATCGAAGACGTGGCCAAAATCTTGCACGGGCTCAGAGACGGGCGCTGGCCGGACGCGTCGTACGTTGCGCTGAGATTGTCACGCCGGTCTGATAAGACTGAGTCCTGGGTAGTGGAAGCACTGGGCAAGGCGCCGGTGCGGGTATTTGATCGAGAAACGGGCGACCGGGTGCTGGTTTATCTGCGCCCTTAACGACCAACCCCCACCGGGCGAGTTTCACTACAACCTAGCGGCCAGTTAAGAGAGCTGTTTTCTTTCTCCGCGGGCCGCAAAAAGTATTCCGCCAATCACTCCTTGCAGCATCACAAAGCCGAGCGCGATCCAGGCAAAAGCGATTGCCTCGACAGCATCAATACCATACGTACTGAAAAAGAAAACGAACACACCTTCTCTTAGGCCAATGCCGTTGATGGAGACTGGCAACATGGTCACGAATATGCTGAGGGGGATCACTGTGAACATTGCAAGTACCGGAATATCTATTCCTAACGCTCGACTGACAATAATGAAGTGAACGATTACGTTAAGTTGTAGTAAAAGGGATAGGCCAAACGCACGAACCAGAAGATCCCGTCTACCGCTGAACATGGAGAAAGCTGCGACGACCTTAGCAATGATACGCCAGGGCTGGCTTGTTCGCGAATCACGGTATTGTTCAAGCGTTTGGTAAAGTCGCCGCGGCGCAAAAAAAACCAACCAAGCTAGACTACCAACAGCAAGTGTTGTGGCTAGGACTAAAGCAGGTAGGCCGGGAATCAAGTCGGCCAGTTCCCGCGCCGCTAGCACAGTAATCAACGCGTAACTCGCCAAGGCCAGCAGGCCCATCAATCGGTCAACAATAACCACCGATGCAGCACCAGAGCGGCTGTTTCCCAGGCGCCAGGAGTCATAAACCCGAACAATATCCCCGCCAATAGTCGACGGTAGCAGGTTGTTGAAAAATATTGCGACCATGAAAGATTTTACGAGAAATCCAATTCGCGCGTGCACGCCCTGTGCGGACAAAAGCATACGCCAGCGGAATGCAGTGATCAGGTAGCCGAGGAAAAACATCATAAAGGCCAGTGACAGCAGGCCGATGTTGGCATCCGCTATCACAAGCCCGACCTGTTGCAGTTCCAGATCGTGGATGACCCAGTAAAGCAGGCCACCGGAAAAAAGAATTTTTGCAGCGGTGAGTAAAAACCGGGTACGCACGCGTGAGGTTACTCTTTTCTATGCTTGATAATTCGGGCCGGAACACCAGCGCAGATGCAGTAAGGGGGTATTTCCCGGGTCACAACCGCGCCAGCTGCGACCACGGAACCGTGTCCAATATCGGCTCCATCGAGCACCAGGACTTTCGCCCCAAGCCAGACGTTGTCTTCAATGATGCACCCGCCGTCCGCGCGTATATCCTGAGTCCGGATTAATTCATCCGGGTTGTCAAGCTGGTAGTTTCCCCCGCCAACGACATAACAACTGGGACCGATAATGACGTCATTGCCGATGACTACAGAACACTGCTGGGTCGACTGAATAATGGCCTGGGTGCCCAGTCCGACACGATCGCCAATCTGCAGCTTTCCTTCTTTGCATGAGAGGGTGCAATGATCAGCGATCATCACGTCGTCGCCGATTGCCAGAGATATTTCTACCGAAGATGAACGTCCATCAAGGGTCACACCCTCGCCGAGAACTACCTGTTGACCAAGCTGAACCCGTCCGGGATGACGCAGGATTATTCCCCTGCCAAAGACCACGCCAGTACCGCAGGCAGCAAACAGGCGCGGCCAAAACAGCTTGCGCAGGAAAAGACCAATGGCTCCAGGAACGGGAGCAAGCCAGGCGCAAAGCTCGAAATACAGAGTCGTCGCAATTGACCGCCGGCCCACGATGACATCCTGGTAGCGCGACAGGGAGGAGCCTCCCTGTGTTACGGCATGATGGGTTTTGTGTCGTGTACTATTCATACCATATCACCTGGTGGTGTCCATGCGTCTCAGCTTGGTCTCATCATCCGGGCGGTTATCTCGTGCATTTGGTCCACCGGGGTATTTTCGAAGTACATCCGGTACCATAGTTCGAGGTTAAGCAGTATCCACAAACGGAAATTGTGATCAACTTTCCCTGAAAGATGCTCGTCGAGTAGCGTCTGTATGGCTTTTTGATCAAAAATCCCAGCTTCGACGAAACGGGATTCAGCGAATAGGTTGCGTAGAAAATGAGCAAGATCGTTGCGCAACCACAAAGCGATGGGAAAGCCAAAGCCCTGTTTTTCGCGATACACCAGCTCTCGCGGCAGGTAGCGCGCAGATACTGAGCGCAGGATGTGCTTGAGCTTCATACCTTTGAGTTTCATATTGCCGGGTATCGCAGCGGCATACTCCACCAGCCGGTGATCTACTAGTGGGGAGCGGTTTTCCAGTGAGTGTGCCATGCACATACGGTCTGCGATCACCAGCAAGTGATCCGGCATGCGGGTCATCAGATCGGTGTATAACATGCGGTCGACCAGTTCATTGACATTGCTTGCATTGAAATGCGCCAGGATTTTTTCTCGTGAATCCTGTGAGTCGAATGTCGCCTGGGATTGTCCGGTGAACAGTGAACGTTTGGCGTCATCGGTAAAGCGCAGGAAGCTCATACTGTGGGCGTACCGGTCACCACGTTCTCGCAATGACATCTCGTTGAGCCAGCGCGCTTTTTGTGCAATAGTTTTGTACTGAAAAGAATCCGGTATCAGGCGGATCAGTCGGTCCATTACGGTCTGGCGCAGCCAGCGCGGCAAGACGGCATAGTAATCCGCCAGCCTCTGGCCAGCAAAGCGGTCATAGCCCGCGAAATTTTCGTCTCCACCGTCACCAGATAGGGCGACCTTGACGTTCCGCCGGGCGAGTTGCGCGACCAGGTAGACGCCTACGCCGAAAGGATCGGAAGGCTCGTCCATGTGATGGATCATCGCTGGAATCTTGTGAATCATGTCTGATTCCACGACCTCCTCGTGCGCTTCCATACCGTAGCGCTGCGCGACCATGCGCGCATAAGGCAGCTCATTGAAGGACTGCTCTTTCACGCCAATGGAGAAGACCGGTACCGGCTGGTCCTGTACGCTCGCCATCATTGCCGAGACGGTACCAGAGTCGATTCCGCCGGAAAGAAAGGCGCCAACCCGTACATCGCTGAGCATGTGAGATTTCACGGTCTCAAGCAAAGTATGATGGAGGCCTTCCTCGATCTCCTTTTCCGAGCCGCTGTGTTTGGCCAGGAAGTCGATGTCCCAGTAACGTTCAATCCGGGCGGCACCTGCTTCGAAAGTCAGGCGACTGGCGGCGGGTAGTTTTTGGATGTTCTTAAAGAAGCTGAATTGATCGGGCATGAAACGCAGAGACATGTAGTGCCACAGGCCTTCGAGTTCCATCTCAGGCTGCACCAACTTCGATGCCAGCAGTGCCTTGATTTCAGAGGCAAAGAAAATTGCCCCGGCGCCGGTGGTGAAAAACAGGGGTTTCTGGCCCATGTGATCACGTGCCAGCAGCAGTCTTTGTCGGATCCGGTCCCACAGGGCAAAAGCGAACATGCCTTGCAGGTGCCTGACACAATCGTCACCGTGCTCCTCGTACAGGTGCAATATGACTTCCACATCAGTACGGGTGCGAAAGCGATGACCTTTCCCGATCAGCAGTTGGCGCAACTCAGGACTGTTGTAGATCTCACCATTGCAGACCAGCACCAGCGTGTCATCCTCGTTGTGGATAGGCTGGTGGCCGGTCTCGAGGTCAATAATGCTGAGGCGGGTCTGGCCAAGCGTAATCTGGCCATTGTGGTAGTGGCCAGCATCGTCGGGCCCACGGTGGTGCAACGCCTGAGTCATCCGCTCAATGGCGGCGCGATGTTCGGGGTTAGGGCTCAGAATCCCAGCAATACCACACATGAATGAGTTTATCCGTGATCAAGAAGTACAGAGGGTTTCGTCGCGGTTTCCGCGCTCGTTTCCAGGGCGTTAGGGAACCCCGTGGCCGGGGTATACCGGGTTTGCCCGATGCAGGGCATGATTGTACGGGGTTTTTTGCGTGCTAGCAGGGATAATATGCTGATGCTTGGACAGTCAAAGACCTTCATCAGCCAGAGCCTGATACGCCTGGTGCTCGCGACCAGCCTGTCTTTGGCGCTGCTGGCGATCCTGCTGCACCTGATCGCACGCAGTGGCAGTGAGGCGAATCTGGTTATGGTCTATCAGGCGCTCAAGGGTGTTACTGCCGAGGTTTTTTCGCTTTATGCTTTGATCGTGGGGGCGAATATGGTGCTGCGCACACTGCGTTATCACTTGATTCTGCCTGCATCGACCGGGCAGCACGGGGTCGCCTTCTGGCCTTTGTTTGTCGTGACCGGTGTGCGTAACATGGTCGTTGATCTGCTGCCGGCCCGGCTTGGTGAGTTGATCTTTGTCACGATGCTGAAAAAAGGTTGCGGGGTGTCGATACCGGCCGGACTGGCGACTCTGGCCCTCAGCCTGTTGCTGGACATATTTATTTTGATTCCGGTGTTGTTGGCTGTTAGCTTGTTGCCGCTGGCCACGCCGGCCCTGCAACAGGGATCCCTTCCGGCTGCGCTGCTGATGGGAGGCCTATGGGTTGTGGGCGCAGTGGTGCTATGGCCCGGGTTGCGCCTGTTAGCGCGCTGGGCCCAGGCCAGGACTCGGCCTGATGGAATGATGGCCAGGCCGGCCCGTTTTCTGTTGGCGCTTTCTGAAGCATTAACCCGCTGTCGCCAGGGTCGTATCCTAGGCCGTGCATTATTGCTTACCGTTGCCATCCGGGTGTTGAAGTATGGCGGGCTCTATTTGTTGTTTGACGCGGTGGTTGCCAGTCCGGGCATGGTGGCGGTTGGCGCGGATTTCATCGATGTGCTGGTTGCATTGATCGCATCGGAGGCGGGCGCGAGTTTGCCGATGCCCACTTTGATGAGCTTTGGAACCTACGAGGCAGGCGGTGCTGCAGCTCTGGTTTTATTGGGTTATCCGTTGGCGGGCGCAGTGATAACCCTGCTCTCGGTCCACATCGCCAGCCAGGTGCTGGACTACTCCGTGGGTTGCGCTTGTTTGGGCCTGTTTTTCCTGACTCGGATGGGTAACTCGAATGTCGCCAGTGTGGCCGGCTCGCGGTCTGTGGGTAGATGGACACGATGGCGTGCACCGCTCGTTTTTATCGGCCTGCTGGGGGCTTTCGGGTTATCCCTTTATCAGTTCGATCGGGTCCGGATCGCTCAGTCGCAGGTAGCACCTGCTACAGGCCAGCCCGTGACCAACGCCCCAGACGGTGCGAAAGCCGCTGCTGCGATAACAGGGGTAAGCGGCTGGGTGGTATGGAGTTCGAACCGGTTTGGTAATCACGATATCCTGAAAATGAACCTTACAGACCGGAGCATCAGCCGCTTAACTCACCATCCTCATGCCGAGAGCTTTCCGCGGATTTCTCCAAATGGACGGCAAATAGTTTTTGCCCGCTCGCGTGAGCCGTGGGTCCCTTTGCGTAACCCGATTCCATGGGATGTCTATCTGCTGGATTTGGATAGTGGGCATGAGCGGCGTCTGGCTGAGTTTGCCACTGCGCCGACGTGGTCGGCAGATGGAAGGCATGTGTTTTTCCAGCGCCGTGGCTCTGAATTCGTAAAGTTGAATCTTGCCAATGGGGAAGAGCACGTGCTGTTTCGAGCTGGGATGGGAGATATTCCAGCCGGGGTGGAATTACAGACACCCTCACTGAGCCCTTTTTCTGGGAGGCTGGCATCGACATGGCGGGGGGCCCGGCGCATGACGGCCATTGTCAAACTTGATGGTACGGTGCAGCCGGTTGGCGAGGGATGTCAGCTTGCCTGGGCCCCCCAAGATGCGTTTGTTTACTGGGTGGATCACGGTGGGCTTATGCAGAACCGTTTGTATCGCCAGTTGCCCGGCGCTGGAAGCCCTGTCCCCTGGTTGGATTTACCTCCTCCCTACAGTCATGAATATTTTCCCAAGCTGAGCAAAGACGGACGTTACCTCGTGCTTGGCGCCAGCGCTGGAGGCCACGAACATGACGTAGCGGACTACGAGATCTTCCTCTGGCCAACAGACATGTCAGCCGATCGCGCTGTGCGGCTGACGTTCCACAGCGGTAACGACAACTGGCCGGATATTTTTCTGGAGTAAAATTTTCCAGGCCTACCCAGGTGTTAGAGGTAGCCTTCCTCCTGGTACCAGCGGGCCGTGGCCCGCAAACCTTCGTCGAGACCCACAGCCGGGTCGTAGCCGATTTCCTTTTGCGCACGAGAGATATCAAAGGCCCGGTTCTGCCGATACCAGTCGACCCGGCGGGGAAAGATGGGCGGTGTGATCTTAAATGGCTTACAGACTTTTTCAAAAAAATGCCCAGCGAGCCACAGTGGCCAGAAAGGAAAATGAGGGGTTTTTGCTTTCTGATCCATCGCGCGACCTACCCGCTGCACCAGGTCCTCAATGGTGACGTACTCGCGATCGGCGATCAGATAAGTTCGACCATCACCGACTCCATCTTGCGTCACGTTCATCAGCGCATCAACAAAATTGTCGATGTAGAGTGGGTGATAAAAAGCCTGGCCGTTGCCGAAGATCGGAAAACTACCTCTAGCAACCCGCCGAAAGATCATCCCAAAACGCTCGGGGTCGCCCGGTCCATAAATGGCAGCAGGGCGGACAATCACTGTTTTTAAACCCCGTTGCCCATATTGTTGTACCAGGGGTTCTGCCTCGTACTTGGTCTGCTGATAGTAGTCAGCCGCAGCAATAGGAGCATCTTCGTTTGCCGGCGGATTCTTGACGTTGCCGTGTACGCCGCAAGTGCTGCAGTAGATGAAGCGCCTGACCCCGGCATCTTTGGCTGCATCGAGCACTATGCGGGTGCCTTTGAAATTGACCTCATGGTAGTAATTGTTAGGCACGTTCAGTTCCCTGAACGCAGCGGCCAGGTGGTGGATAACTTCAACTCCCTGTGCTGCTTCACGGACGATTTTTGCATCGGTAACGCTGCCGATAATCACTTTCACGCCCCACTCGCGTATTTCGTCGGTCTTGATGCCTTCCTTGTAGTCAAGGGCGACCGGCTCATGCCCGGCATCGTGCAGTCGTTTGACTAGCGCCTTGCCGGTAAACCCGGTCCCACCTGTTACTAAAATTCGCATCGTCGAATCCCCATCAGCCCACACGGGCATCCTGCTGGTCAAGGGTTAAACTCAGCGCCTGATAAGTACCGGCAATAGTCTCCCCGTCGATCTATTCAATGCGCAGGATTCTAACTCAGCATGCTGCCTTTTTTCGCGCTAGTTGAGCACGTCGCCGACAGAGTTGATCACAACATGCGAGTGAACTTCAAATGATCTGTCGCTAACCGAGTCACAGACTTTGACGCCAAACACTTTGCGGTCATCGATCTGACACTGCCAGAATCATTTCGTTCGACCAGCCCAGTAGACATTCGCTGCAGGGCGTAGGCCAGGCTCCGGTAATTCCACCACCGATGACCAGAACATCAAAGATCTGATCTATGAGGATACGGGCGCCAAACCGGTCTTCAGGTATGGTCCGAAAGCATCCTGTTATGACTCAACCTCGTCACCGCAACTGGAAAGGGCGGGGCCGGATCGCGAGTCGTGCAATAGAAAGGCTACGCAGAAGAATCTCCTGGCCGGCCTCGTTAGTCGGGTCGAGTCTTAATTGTTGACATGCGCCTGTACCGGCGGCGAGCAGCAGAGTATTCTCGCCCGGCTGAATTTTTCCCGTTGTCGAAAATACGTCTTCCCGGGCAACAAAGCCTTCTCCATTATCCCAGAAAAGCTGCAACGTACCCACACCATCGCTGTGCAGTTTGATCTGCACCAAATTGTTGGCTTGAAAATATCGGCATAAAGAGGGGTCCAGTTCAATCTGCCCATCATCCGTTAGCGTATGAATCAGCCAGCCGCTTTCATCCGACTGTAGTTCGAGGTTTTCGGTACGGTGAACAAGGTCTGTGTTGGTGAGGTTAAGTGAGTGGAAGCCGCCCAAGCGTAAAGCTTTCGGCGGTGGATCGTAAAAGGGGATCACGAAGCGCACCAGCGCATCAACATGTACCAGTGTGATCACCGTAATCATTAGCGCTGGGGCCAGGGCGATGCGTACCCCGCCCAGCCGGGAGCCAAAAGTCAGTGTCGGTAGGCACTGGCGCAGCCAGCGCCAGCGCGCCAGCGCCTCAATCGCAGCGAAAAACAGCAACAGGGGACACAACAGAACAGGCAGTAGGTACTTACCTTGTACCTGTGCTTCTTGAAGCAGGTTATAGCGCGCGTACATGAAAAACTGAAAAATGACAGCCCCCAGAAGAAGAGGCTCAAACAGTAGTCGCCGAATCCTGCGTACATCGTCTCCGCGAACTACTGAAAGCAGGGTAGCGACCCATCGCAGGGGTAGGTAAGCCAAGCCAACTCCCAGAACCAGGCCGTACAAAAGGTACTGCGGAAGACCAAGCTTGAGTCGCAACCAGTCGAGATTGCCGATTGCAGATATTAGCGTCTCGTCAACAAAACCTTTGTAATTAGCGATTACCAGGCCAGCTAATGTTACCCCCTCGTCAGCGAAACTGCGTATGGCTTCCGGTTCCAGCCGCATGTGAACACCACTGGTCTGAGCGGCGATCTTTAACAGCAGTGGGTCGTACCAGCCATAGTGCCAAACATTAAAGCCGATCCACCAACCGCCGCCAATGATAATGCCGATAGTAAAAAAAGCGGTGCAGGACAGCCAACGGCCTACTTGGGGCCGGGCAAAGGCAGCCAGGGCAATACCTGCGAAGGGCAAGAAAAGCCAGGCGGTAAACTTGGACAGAATTATCAATCCAATCGCAATTCCGGTCATCGCCGCAAGACCGGGCGTTGACTTTTGATGTAACAGCCGTACCAGACAGTAAAGCGCCAGTGTGACTGAAAAAATTGCCGCACAGTCATCATTCAGATGCGAGGCAATAAAGGCGAATTGCGGCATCAGCCCCACCAGCAGCACACCACCGAGCGCATACCAGTTGTTGTTGAAATAAAGACGTAGGGTCGCGAAGATCAGCCCCAGGGTGAGAGCGCTGAGCAACGCAGGTCCAGTGCGAAACAGCAGACGGAGATCAATTCCAGTCCAGTTCAGGCTGTGTGCAGCGGCCGCTGCGACGATGTAAGGCAGTGGTGGGCGTAGCACACGTGTTGAACCGTAGACAGTGAAATGAAGCCTTTCTTCATCAGCCGGTAGGGTCGCCAGACGCCCCTCGTCCAAAATAAAGTGTGCTGCATCAAGGTGCGCTGTGTAGTCTGGCCCAGCCCCGTAGGGCAGCGCTATTGCGGTTGCCAGGTAGTACACCAGGAAAGCCACAAAGACAATCAGGGGGCCTTTGTAGGTTGGGGCGGGTTGTATGCTATTCACAAAATGTTCTGCTGATGTATCTATTTCGGCCACGATAGGCCAACTTAGCCGCTAGGGTAGCAACACGTCGCCGGCAGTATCAGTGAGAAGAGAAATCAATCTGCCATGCACCGACCAGGCTGGTACGTCCGCCGCTGTTGCGTCGGTGTAGGGGCTGTTCGCGATGCACCAGATAGGTAATCAGGCGCGCGCGTGAGCTGAGTGGTTTGCGGTAAAACAGCTCAAAAGTCTGCTCGATTCCGTCGGGTACCAGACTAGTGCGGGCGACCTTGAAATCGATGCCCCCAAGTGCACTGTTCCAGTACGGTACGCTGACTCGGGCATCACCGTCACGATTACGCAGTGGTTGGGACCAGGCGGCACCAAAGGCATCACCTGCGCTAAACAGATCACGCCCAACCAAACCGATCCCCCAACTGTTACTTTGAATCTCGCTGAAATCACGCACCAGGCTCGCACTATAGTCATCAACCCAGGTCAGCCCCTCGGTGTATTTGCCCACTACTGACCATTTGTGGCCAAAATCCAGATGGCCGCGTAATACCCCGGAAACCGTCCGGGCATGCGATACGCTGAGGGCTCCGCCCGACGCGCCACCCAGCAGGTTGCCATCTTCTTCAAGCAGCCCAAGTCGCAACCCGATTCCCCAGCGGTCGTGCCGGAAGCCGGCGTGGACAGCGGAGCCGTCGCTCTTGAGTCCATATCGGCGCTGATCATCAGTAAAGGCGAAAGACAGTCCCCCCTGCCAGCCCATAGTGGAGGCAAAACCCACGGCCCCGTGGTAGCCCATATCTGTGAACCCAGCGAGCGGAGCAGAGAACGCATCGGTCTGGAATGCACTGACGAGGCCAGACGTATCCGTTTGCCCCGACAAGCTGTTATGAAAACCCGTGAGGGATTTGTTAACGCCGAAGGCATAGCGGGTGCCACCGCTGTGGACTGCGGACATGCTCATGTGTACGGGACGTTCTGCGTCCATAGCGTCATCTGAGCCTGCCAGCCGCAAGGCATCTGCCGAGTTCGTGGTGTAGCTTGCGGTCATCTGCAGGTCGCTGCGCTGGATCAGCGTCTCATTGATTTGCTCGGTATTCAACTCCTTCAACACAGACTGTGCCGAGGGTCCGGGGTCGCGGATGGTGATACGGGTCTCCAGATCCAACTCATAGGTTCGCCCGTATTCGTCGAGCACCAGTGTCTCTTCCAGATCTGAGTTGTTTCCAAGCAGCGCATAGCCAACGCCCCCCACGACCAGCGCCGCGAGTGCGACACCGGCGCCTGATCCCTCGGGGTCCTCGTCATCTTCAACAGGTGCGGTGACGATGCCAATCGGTGCCAATGCAGCTTCGATATTCAATGCCCCCGCGCCTGTGACGCTGTCGACACCGGGTGTGCCCAGATCAGTCGCTGTTGTTTTCAGAATACTGGCCACCTCGGCTGCGGTGAGCCCGGGTGAATACGCCCAGATGAGCGCTGCTGCCGCGGCGACCTGTGGCGCAGCCATTGATGTGCCGTCAACGCGAAAATAAAAATCGTCAGCTCGATTACCGGCAACGACGACATTTTCGCCGGGCGCCGTGAGGAAATTATTTTCAACCCCTACCGCACCGTTGCTGAAAGTAGAAAGGTTGGTTCCGTTATGTGAGCCCACCACCAGCGCCCCCCCGCCCAGTGTCGCGAAATTATTGCTAGGGCTGTACGGGCTTGCTTGGCCGCCATTACCCGAAGGCGCTATTACCAGCTTACCGTTCGCGACAGCCAATTGCAGCGAGGCGAACTCTGCGGGGCTCAATGAGGTATTCACGGCTTCGAGCAGGATTATCCTGACACCGGGTTTTCCTGCTACGAAGTCGAACCCCTTGCGGATGAGATCGCCACTGCTTTTATTTTCAGCGTCGGTGATTTTAACCGGCAGAATCTGGGCGCTGGGGGCAATACCACCGATCCCCACACCATTCCAATTGCCGACAATGACACCGGCCGAAGCGGTGCCATGGCCATCGGTAATGGAGTCATCATCATCGTCCGGATCGTCATCGTCGTTAACAAAATCATAACCGCCCGCCGCGATCTGCCCGAGCAGATCAACATGGGTGGCGCGAACGCCTGAGTCCAGATCAGCGATAATGAAACCAGCGCCGAGCAGCCCAGCGTTCCATGCTGGCACGACCTTAATGCCGGCGAGGTAGGGCTGGTTGAAGTATTCTCCCGATGCGATATCCGGCGCTGCTCCGGCACCGGTTGTGGCCAAGGCAAGTACCGCAACTGCGGTAAGACGTATTAATTTTTCAAGCATCTTGGTTTATCGTAACGCGCTAAGGGCCACCCGCGGCATCCACGCTTCCATCTTAGATGGTGACCCCGTCAAGAACTGAAACATTAGCGCCCAGCCAGATATCGTTACCAATCGTGCAGCCGCCATCGGGGCGACTACCCTGCTGGGCAATCGGAATATCCAAACGGCCTATATTGTAGTTGCTGCCCCGACCAGGTAGCAACGTGGCCCCAGGATTGCGTCATCACTGATGGCGACTGGACATCGCTGCGCCGACTGGATGATGGTGTATGCGCCGATACCGGTTCGATCACCAATCTGCACTGTGCCTTTCTTGCACGAAATCATAACGTTGTTAGCCAGGATCACGTCATTGCCAATACTGATCACAGCAGACTCTGTCGAATGTCGCGCGTCGAGCAGTACGCCTTCGCTTAATACAACGTTATCGCCGATGATCACCCGACCGGGATGGCGCAAGATCATGTTGGTGCCAAACATGACACCTTTCCCACAACGGCCGAACAGTTTTGGCCAGAACAGCTGTCTCAGGAAGAGTCCAATAGCGCCAGGTACCGGTGATAGCCAGGAACACCATTCGAAGTACAACGTGGTGAGCAGTTTGCGTGATCCGACCAGTACATCCTGATAGCGTCGAAGTCCGGATGATTCATCCGTGACAGCCTGTTGCGTTTTCGGAAAATGATTTTGTGGGATCATTGCGCTGCAGACCGTAGCGGTTAATCAGCCGACAGCAGGAACCTCTACCTTGGGCCGATGGCGCGATGATTGAACTTTTCGCGCGACCTCGGGTTTTGCCGCGACGGGTATCGGTGCCGGTGTGGCTGGAGCGGCAGTAGCCAGTTTTGCCTCGGACCGTGGCTTATCAGTGGTATTTGGGCTGGTTTGGGAGGCGCGCTCACGTCGTGGCGGGCGGGCATTGGCTTTTTCGTCGCGTTTGGGTGTACGTTCGTGGGCAGGTGATTTGCGCGGCTTGCCAGAGCTTGACTGGCTGCGGGCTGCCGGCCGCTCGAGCACAGCCTCAGAAATCTCCTGGCGCGCCAGCGGATGGCCAATGTACTGTTCGATATCGAGCAGTGAGAAGGCATGGTCTTCACAGGCAAAACTGATGGCGTGCCCGCTGGCACCCGCCCGGGCGGTGCGGCCGATGCGGTGCACGTAATCCTCGGGATCCTGCGGCAGGTCATAGTTAATTACATGGCTCACGCTGGGGATGTGCAGACCACGTGCGGCAACATCGGTTGCTACGAGTACCTGCCGCTTGCCCTCCTTAAAGGCATTGAGCAATTGTTCGCGTTTTTGTTGTGGAACGTCACCAGATAACACGGCCGCGGTATAGCCCTGTTGTTTGAGCGCCCGGCCCAGCCGGTCACAGGTGACCCGCATGTTGGAGAAAACCAGAACCCGGTCACCGGCGGTCTGGCGCATCAGCCCCAGCAATAACGGTAGTTTCTCGGTGTTGGCAGGGTAGTAGACTTCCTCGATCAGCCGTTCGGCGACGATCACGTCGGCGTCGATCTTGATCTCTTCGGGATTGTTCATGTGTTCGTAGCCCAACTCATTCACTCGGTGTGAGAGCGTGGCTGAGAACAGTAGATTCAGTCGCTCAGTGGGCGGTGGCATCCGTCTCAGTACGTAGCGGATGTCTTTGATAAAACCCAGATCAAACATGCGGTCCGCTTCATCGAGCACCAGAACCTGTACTGCATTGAGATCAAAGACTTGCTGTTTGAAGTAATCGATCAATCGCCCTGGTGTGCCAATCAGCACGTCCACACCACCGGCCAGAGTCTCGCGCTGCTCTTGATAGCCTGTGCCACCGTATACCAGCCCTAGTTTCAGGCCGGTGGCTCTTCCCAGTATCTGGGCGTCACGGTGAATCTGTATCGCCAGTTCCCGTGTCGGCGCAAGCACCACGGCACGAGTGCTGAGCGGTCCCGCAGATTCCGGCCGGGGATGGGTCAGCAGCTGGTTAAAAATGGCGAGTAGAAAAGCGGCGGTCTTGCCAGTGCCGGTTTGGGCCTGGCCAGCGACATCCTGGCCGGCCAGTGCCACCGGTAGCGCCTGCGCCTGAATCTTGGTGCAGTACTCAAAGCCGGCATCAGCCAGGCCTTCGAGCAGTTGGGGCTCTAACGCAAATTCGGTAAAGCGGGTTTTGGTGAGGTAACTAGTATCTTCCATAGGGTTTTATAGCTTTATAGCGTGATTGGGGTATCGTGTGGTTGCTGTTACGACCAGCGTGATTGCAGGATTATGAATATAAAAAGGCCGGGAATATCAGCCACGCCAAACAGCTGGCATGGTCTTGGGCGGGTCGCGGGTTTAATGCAGGAGCAAGCGAAGCCTCCCGCGGATAGATAATTGGTCCTTGATTCTCTGGGTGGAATTCTGGTAAAACTGTTGTGCCGGGCGGAAATAACGAACTGTCAGTTGCGCTGTCCGGTACAATAATCCCAGGTGGCAACTGAAAATCAGTATACCACACGCCCTGATTGTCACAGAGTCACGCCCCTTTCATGTCCCCTCGGGGAAAACCCAGGTCAATAATAAATGTCGGAAAATATTATTCACGTCAGCGATGATTCTTTTGAGCAGGAAGTTTTGCAATCCGATAAGCCCGTGCTGATTGATTATTGGGCCGAGTGGTGTGGACCCTGCAAGATGATCGCGCCGGTGCTGGCCGAACTGGCCGACGAGTACGCCGACAAGGTGCAGATTGCCAAATTGAATATAGATGACAACCCGGTGACGCCGCCGAAATATGGTATCCGGGGCATTCCCACGTTGATGTTATTCAAGAACGGCGAGGTCGAAGCGACCAAAGTGGGCGCTGTCTCCAAAGCGCAACTGGCAGTCTTCCTGGATGAGAATATCTGAGCATAAACCAGTGGCTGCGAGCTTGCAGCTGCACACCAAGGCGTCCGGCCCGGACTAGACCTGGCCGGCATTTTAGTGATAACGTTAACCCCGGGTTGAGAGCCCACCCCGTCCGCACCCCTTTATTTTCAGAAGTTTCCCAGCATTTAGCCGCCACAAAGTGACCCGTTTTGGGCCCAGTGGCCCGCCGGGCGCTGATTTTCCAAACCCACCGAGACCTCTACAGCTATGTCCCTAAGTCTGTCCGAGCTAAAAGAAAAAACCCCCACGGAACTGGCCGAATTCGCACGCTCGCTCAAGTTGGACAACGTAACCCGCTTGCGCAAGCAGGACCAGATCTTTGCCATCCTCAAGTCCCAGGCCAAGCGCGGCGAGAAGATCAAGGGCGAGGGCGTGGTCGAGATCCTGCAGGATGGCTTTGGCTTCCTGCGCTCGGCCAGCAGTTCATACCTCGCTGGGCCGGATGACGTCTACGTCTCCCCCAGCCAGATTCGCCGTTTCGGCCTGCGTACCGGTGACACGATTGCCGGCCTGGTGCGTCCCCCTAAGGATTCCGAACGATACTTCGCGCTGCTCAAGGTCGAGACCATCAACTTTCAGTTGCCCGAGGAAGCCAAGAAGAAGATTCTGTTTGAAAACCTGACCCCGCTGCATCCTGATGAGCGTCTACGCCTGGAACAGGAGAACGGTTCTTCGGAGGACCTGACCGGACGAATGGTCGATATCGTCTCACCCATAGGTAAGGGGCAGCGCGGCCTGCTGGTTTCAGCGCCGAAGACCGGAAAGACTGTGATGTTGCAGCAGATCGCCCATGCGATCACAGCGACCGAGCCTGACAGCACATTGATTGTGCTGCTGATCGACGAACGCCCGGAAGAAGTGACCGAAATGAGGCGCTCCGTGCGCGGGGAGGTGGTTTCCTCAACCTTTGATGAACCTGCCACGCGCCACGTCCAAGTAGCCGAGATGGTTATCGAAAAAGCCAAGCGCCTGGTGGAGCACAAGAAAGATGTGATCATCCTGCTTGACTCGATCACTCGCCTCGCGCGCGCCTACAACACTGTGCAGCCCGCATCGGGCAAGGTGTTGACCGGTGGTGTGGATGCTAACGCTCTGCAAAAACCCAAGCGATTTTTTGGCGCTGCACGCAATATCGAAGAAGGCGGTAGCCTCACGATCCTGGCCACTGCCTTGATCGATACCGGCTCCAAGATGGATGACGTTATCTACGAGGAGTTTAAGGGTACCGGCAATATGGAAATCCACCTTGATCGCCGTATTGCTGAAAAACGCGTCTACCCGTCGGTGGTGATAAGTCGCTCCGGGACCCGCCGCGAGGAGCTACTCATCGATCCGGCCGAGCTGCAGAAGATCTGGTTGCTACGCAAACTGCTGCACCCGATGGACGATATCGAGGCCGTCGAGTTCCTGCTGGACAAGTTGCGGGCCACCAAGAACAACGCTGAGTTTTTCAAATCAATGAACCGCTAATTCTGAACTTGCGACACCCGCGCGTTTCGCCTATGATCCGCGTCCCGCCGGGGCTTTGGCCCCGACCGCAGCCATATAACACTCATGAAGCCAGACACGCATCCCACCTACGAGACCATCAAAGTGGTCTGCGCCTGCGGCAATAGTTTCGAGACCCGCTCTACGCTGGGCGAGGAACTGCACGTGGAAATCTGTTCAGCTTGCCACCCGTTTTATACCGGCCAGCAGAAGATCATCGACACCGCCGGGCGCGTTGGTAAATTCCAGAAAAAGTACGGCCGCTCTGCTTGACGGCCCGGCAGCTGCTGCTGCGACCTGGGTATTTGCTCATCTGAAAAACTGCGCTTGCGCAGCACCCGCCGTTGTGGTGGCGGTTTTGTGTTGCCTTGTCAGTACCCCGGTATTTCCCCAGTCGGCGCGTATCGCCGAGGTGGCTCGGGTGATCGATGGCGATACCCTGACTTTGACCTCCGGCGAGACTATTCGCCTGGCCGGTATCAATACCCCGGAGATGGCGTACAAAAGTCGTCCCGGCGAGCCGCTTGCTGTTGCGGCGCGCGATGCGCTACAGGCACAGGTATCGGGGGGTTGGGTTGGCGTCGAGACTGCGCCACAGGCAAAAGACCGTCACGGCCGTACCTTGGCCTATCTGTTCACCCCTGACGGTGCCAGCATCCAGGCAGCCTTGCTGCGTGCAGGGCTGGCCAGCGCAGTTGTGATTTCCCCCAATGATTATTATCTTGAGGGATTCATTCGGGCAGAAGATGCTGCCCGCCGTTTTGACCGCGGCATCTGGGCATTGCCGTACTACGTCCCCCATCCGCCTGATCGCGTCCGTGGTGGTTACCAGTTTGTCCGTGGCCGTTTGTCACGCATCGAGATTGGTGAAAAATGGTTTATTTTTTCGCTCGGTCAAAAGTTTGTGATTCTGGTTCGTCGCACTGACTGGCAGACCTATTTTGGTTACTCACCGTGGGCACTTGACCAGGCCACAATCGTGGCGCGAGGCTGGGTCTCCAAAAAGCAGTCCCGCAGTAAACTGGTGATCAGCCATCCCTTCATGCTCGAGCGCTGCGGTACCGACCCGCAGCGGTTGTGCCCTGCTAATTAGATCAACTCTTGATACACATCAGCTTGCCGGGCTCCCGTTCGCGCGTCGACACCATGGTGCTTCACAGGCAAGTGGGTACACTTACGCGCGTGCTGCATCGACGTGTGGCTTTTGCAATTTCCTGGTTTGCGGCCGGCGCGCTGGCGTTTCATCCACTGCTTGGGCTTTCCCCTGCGGGCAGCGCCAATGCGGCCCCGGTGCAGTGGCTCACCATCTGTACCATGCAGGGCATTTCGCAGATGCCGCTGTTGTTGCCCACAGGCGATGAGACCCCCTCCCCCGCACCCGCACCCGACTGGGCTTGTCCGGACTGTGTACCGACACCACCGGCGGGCGCTTTGCTCGCGTACGGTGACGCCCAGGTACTGACGCCGACTTCACCAGCGATTTTCGTATCGGCAAAAGTCCTAAAGCCCGTTGCCACTTCAACCGATCCCGCACACCGCCCACGGGCACCGCCCCTTCACCCAGGCCTCAACTCGTAATGCCAACGCCCCCCGTCGGGGGTAACGACTGCTGCCCGTCTTTGCTGCGGGTGGCGACCGCCTGAATCTGAATTTGGAGATAAAACATGACCAAGACGATTTCTATCCTGCTCGCGGTATTGGTCGGCGTCCTTGCGGCGCCCGCCTGGGCCCAGGTGCAGGTATACGGCCCCATGGTGCGCATGGTGCCACCGGGTCAGCCTATCAGTGCTGCCTTTATGACCCTGCATAACCATGGCATCGATGAAAAAATACTGGTGAAGGTACACTCGGACGTGGCCGGTGCGGCGGAAATGCACAATCACATCCTGGCGGACGGCATGATGAAGATGCGCCGTATTGATACGATCGTGGTGCCAGGCCATGGCCGGGTGGAATTAAAGCCGGGCGGACTGCATATCATGCTGATCGGACTGAGCCGTAACCTGCAGCTAGGTGAGCGAGTTACTATTGATCTGGAGTTCGCTGATGGTGAGCGCCTGACAGTTAATGCGCCGGTGCAGATGGCCGGGGACATGCGCTCCGAGAGTAATCACACCAAACACGCCGACTGATCCGGATAAAGGGCAAAAGTGGCGTGGGCCATCCGGCCCTGTCGATAAGAGAAAGAACGATGACCACGACAAAACCATGGCGCCTTCCTTTGCTCGTGCTGCTATGCACCACCGCGATAGCCCTGGGGGCCGGGGTGTGGCTGCAGCAGCGCGACAGTCAAGCCGTTAATCCTTACGAGAAACTCGGTGGCGATTTCACCCTGGCGTCAGCTCACGGCCCGGTATCCCTGAGTGATTATCGCGGCAAGGTCGTGATGCTGTTCTTTGGTTACACCTTGTGCCCGGATGTCTGCCCCACGGATCTTGCGCGGATGAGCGCCGTATTCGATCAGTTGTCCGACGCTGAGGCGCAGCGGGTTGTGGGCATGTTTGTGAGCGTGGACACCGATCGCGATACGCCCGAGCGCGCCACCAAGTACGCGGCGTTTTTCCATAAGCAGATCATGGGACTCAGCGGGTCTGCTGAGGCGGTAGCGGCGGTGGCGAAGCAGTATTACATGCTGTACCAGCGGGTCGACGCTGAGGATTCTGCGTTGGGCTATACCCTGGATCATTCAGCAACGACCTACCTGATCGGTCCACAGGGCAAGGTCCGCAATCTGGTACAGCACGGGGCCGGGGCGCAGGAGATGGCCGAGGCCGTGCGCACTGTACTGGCTGAATAAAGGATCTGCAGGTCATGCGACTTGAGGATAAGGTCGAAGCGGTTGCGTCTGAACTGGATCAGGCGGGCTTGTACTTCGGCCATGGTACCGATAATGCTTTTGACGAGGCTGTTTGGCTGGTACTCGAAGCAGCGGGACTTGACCCTTCGGGGGATGAGGTTCCCTGGCAAAGTATTCTCAGCGCTGACCAATGCCAGACCGTAGATACGTTGCTTGCCCGTCGCATTGAGACCCACCAACCTCTGGCATACCTCGTTAACCGGGCATGGTTTGGGGGGCGCGATTTCTTTGTCGATTCGCGCGCTATCGTGCCACGCTCGCACATTGGCGAATGGATTTTGGAGCGCTTTACGCCTTGGCGGGTAGACCGGCCGCTGGACGCCATACTTGATCTTTGCACCGGCAGTGGCTGTATCGCGGTATCTTTGGCGCTGGCTTTTCCCGAAGCAAAGGTAGATGCCAGCGATATCAGTGCCGCGGCGCTGGAGGTGGCCGCCATCAATGTCGAGCGACACGCCGTTGGTGATCGGGTGCGCCTGGTGCAAGGCGACCTTTTCAGCTCCTTAGAGGGGCAACGCTATGACCTCATCGTCTGCAACCCGCCCTACGTCAGCGACAGTTTGATGCGTACTCTGCCGCACGAATACAATCACGAGCCAACACTGGCATTCGCCGGTGGTAATGGAGGGCTCGATTTCATTACCCCCCTGCTGCATCAGGCCCGCGCTCATCTTTGCGACGATGGCTTGCTGGTGGTAGAAGCCGGCAGTGCTCGTGATGCGCTCGAGGCTGCCTGGCCGCAGGTGTCGTTCACCTGGCTGATGTCAATGAATGACGATGCTGTGGTGTTTGTGGTAAATGCGCAGGAACTTGAGGCGCTGATCGGGCAGGCAGAGCAGTGAAACTGGGCGCCGACCGACGATCAGATCTCGATCATTTCGAAATCGATCTTGGTGGCGTCGCAGTCCGGGCATTGCCAATCATCGGGAATATCTTCCCAGCGTGCTCCAGGAGCGATATCCTCCTCGGGCAGGCCTTCGGCTTCTTCATAGACGAAGCCGCAGATAATGCACATAAAGGTTCGGTTGACCACGACCCGATTGACAGTTTTCAAATAGCAGCGGCGGATTCTAGCCGATCAACACAATCCAAAACATCCAGAAAATACGCGCGCCCATATTTTTTATACTCGTAGCACTGACCTACGGAGCCCCTCATGAACGACAAAAACAAACAGCTTTTTGACCAGGCCTGCGCGGTTATTCCCGGTGGCGTTAATTCTCCGGTACGTGCTTTCAAATCAGTTGGTGGAACCCCGGTGTTTATTGACCATGCACGCGGTCCTTTGCTCTACGGTGCTGACGGTCGAACTTATATCGATTATGTGGGCTCTTGGGGCCCGATGATCCTCGGCCATGCCGATCCAGATATCGTTGCCGCCGTGCAACACGCTGCCGAGCAGGGCTTGAGTTACGGCGCTCCCACCGCGCTGGAAACAGAACTGGCACAGCAGGTCTGTACTGCGGTACCGTCCATCGAACAGGTCCGTATGGTCAACTCGGGTACCGAGGCGACCATGAGCGCAATACGCCTGGCGCGTGGCTTCACCGGCCGCGATACCTTGGTTAAGTTCGAAGGCTGTTATCACGGCCATGCCGACAGCCTGCTGGTAAAAGCGGGTTCTGGTGCGCTGACCCTGGGTATACCGACCTCGCCCGGCGTGCCGGCCGATGTGGCACGCCATACACTCACTCTGGAATTCAACAATACGGCGCAGCTGGAGCAGGTTTTTGCCGAATCCGGCGATGACATCGCTGCGGTTATCGTCGAGCCCATTGCCGGGAACATGAACTGCATCGCCCCTCTGCCGGGGTTTCTCCAGGCCTTACGCGATGTTTGTGACCGCAGCCGATCGGTGCTGATTTTTGACGAAGTGATGACCGGGTTTCGGGTTGCGCCAGGAGGGGCGCAGTCGCTCTACAGCATCCGGCCCGACCTGACTACGTTGGGCAAGGTGCTTGGCGGTGGGTTGCCGGTGGGCGCTTTTGGCGGCAGGGCTGAGGTGATGGCGCAGCTCGCGCCGACTGGCCCGGTCTACCAGGCCGGCACTTTGTCAGGCAATCCGCTGGCGATGTCAGCCGGGATCGCGACTTTGAAGAAAATTGCGGCGCCAGGATTTTTCGATGCCCTGACAGACAAAACCCGCACTCTGGTTTCGGGATTAGCAGCGGCAGCGCATGATGCCGGGGTTCCTTTGGCTACCGAGTCTGTGGGCGGAATGTTCGGCCTGTTTTTTACCGAACAGGATCGGGTGAGCTCTTTCGCCCAGGTGATGGCCTGTGACACCGTGCGCTTTTCGCACTTTTTTCACGGCATGCTTGATCACGGCGTGTATCTGGCGCCCTCGGCTTTTGAAGTGGGCTTTGTGTCGATCACCCATGGCGATGCTGAGATCAACGATACCATCGAAGCCGCGCGCGCGGTTTTTGCGACACTCAACGCAAAAAGTTGATCGAAAGGGGGTAGTGCGGAGGCAGGTTGACCGATGCGCGCCAGGCGTTGCGTATCACCGTCAGTATGTGGAAGACAGCCAGCAGTGCCAGCAGTATGAGGCCGACAAAAATAAAGACCAGTATCAACGCGGTGACATACAAGATACTCATCGTCAGCGCAAAGTTCAGTGCGGCACGGCCGTGAGCATCAAGCCAGGGTGAGTGTTGCCGCCATGCCAGCCATGCCAGCCATGGCCCCAGCAGGTACCCCAGCGGCAGCCCTGCATAAGTCAGAAGTGCTGACAGATGCTGCACGCTGGCTCGCCAGTCTGCCAAGGCAGGTTTTGCCGTTGCCGCAGGTGACGGTTGGGCCACCCCGCGCACCAGGCCAATAATGCCAATCATCCCGGTCAGTGCACTGAATACCAGGGCGAAAATAACGGCTGAGAAGGACACCAAGGGCAGGTTGGCACTGCTCAGCAACAGCGCGGCAATGCCGCCCGTTGCCAGCACGGCCAGCGCGATACCAAGTGCGAGAAAGCCGATGCAGACAATTTTCATTGTAGAGCCTGCGAGCACAGGCAGCCCACAGGGTATATCAAACGAATAAGTGCGACAGGGCGGTTTGCGCCGCCTGTCGAAGCCAGATCAGTCGACGGGTGAAACGTCTTCCGCTGCAGGACCCTTATCGCGGGTCGTTAGGGTGAACTCAACACGCTGTCCTTCGTTCAGTGTTTTGAAGCCATCTCCTCTGATCTCTCGGTAGTGGACGAATACGTCATCCCCACCTTCCAACTCAATAAAGCCAAAGCCTTTTCTTTCGTTGAACCATTTTACGGTTCCGGTTTGTCGTTCCGACATGAACTCCTCCACTATGGTGACTGCAACAATCCGGGTAGATGTGATCGCTCAGAGCACATCCCCCGCGCACATTGTATCCGTGTGGCGGTTGAACGCAACTCTTTAAAAATGTGTGGCGCCTGTATTTTCGCGTAACTTTCGCAGCGGAATAGTCGAGTGTCGGTCGAACCAGTCTTCAATGAGGCGAAAAGAGATCGAGATTGGCGGCGGCAGTACAAACAGACCTTGCTGCATGCGTGAGGTGATTTCGTCACGATCCAGCCAGCACGCATGCTCCAGTTCCTGATCATTGAGGGTAATTTCTTCGCTTCCCGCCTGGGCGCTGTAACCCAGCATCAGCGAGCCAGGAAAGGGCCAGGGCTGGGACGAATGGTAATGGGCACTTAGCACCTCAACCCCGGTTTCTTCCATGACTTCCCGGACCAGGGCTTGCTCAGCGCTTTCGCCGGGCTCGACAAAACCGGCAAGCGTTGAATACCGGTGTGCAGGCCACTCAGGTTTGCGCCCAAACAGGGCGCGCTCGCCTTTTTCTACCAGGACAATAATCGCAGGATCGGTACGCGGGTAATGCTGTTCACCGCAACTGGCATGGGTACAGGCACGCACGTGCCCGCCGTGTTGCGATACGGTCTGGGCACCGCAGCGGCTGCAGTAAAGATGGCGTTGGTGCCATGCGGCCATGGCCCGCGCATAGGCGAGCAGAGTCGCCTTTGCACCATCTACCGTAGCGGCAAGCGCCCGTAACCCGGCAAAACCGCGCGTCTGGTGCGGGCGGGCGTTATCCAGCAGTACCGCAAAGTAGTCTTTGCTGTCCTCCCGACCCAGGTACACCCATGGTTCGCAGTAGCCGAAACGCTGTTGTGCTTCACTGCGAGTCAGTAGTGCCGGGTGTGCGCTACTGTTCTTTTCATCAATGGCTATCTGCAGGTGGTGTACACCGATAAAACGCGCATTTTCACTCATTATGCGCTGCCCGAGATTTTCTTCATCAAGGCGCACCAATGCAGCACGATCAAGCGCATGACTGGTCAGCAGATTCAGCCGGCTTTGTTGCAGATGGTCCATTTGTGAGTAAGGGGTTGTGGACAGGTCTGCGCCAAGAGTACTACAGACCGCTTTGGTGAACGGCGCGCTTTGGTTAGAATCGTGCTGTTCCTTGCCATGTACCGGTGCCAGTACACCCCGGTCGGCATATCTTCCCCACGGCTGCTGGTTTTCTGTTTATGCGTAATGAAGTCTGTCAGTTGCTTCGTGATGCCCTGGCATCACTGATCCGCCAAGGTGTTCTGCCTGCCTCGGCCGATATCCCGATTCAACTTGAACGGGCGCGAAAGGCAGGTTATGGCGACTATGCCAGCAACCTGGCGATGGTGCTGGCGAAACGGGCCGGCCTGAAGCCGCGCGATCTGGCCGAACAGCTTTGTGCCAACTTTCCGGCATCGTCCCTGGTGGTGCGTTCTGAAGTGGCCGGGCCGGGCTTTATCAATCTGTTTCTGGCCGCCGATGCCTACCAGCAGTTGCCTGTGCAGATCCGCACCCAGGGCGAGGCCTATGGCACCAGCAGTAATGGGGCCGGGCAGCGGGTCATGGTGGAATTTGTCTCGGCGAATCCGACTGGACCGTTGCACGTCGGACATGGTCGTGGGGCTGCGTACGGCGATGCCTTGGCCCGTGTTTTGCGTGCGGCGGGGTACGATGCCCTCAGCGAGTACTATATCAACGATGCCGGACGACAGATGGATATCCTGGCCTTAAGTGTCTGGCTGCGCTATCTCGAACTCAGTGGTGAGACGGTATCTTTTCCACCAGCCGCTTACCAGGGCGATTATGTTTTCGATATTGCCGCTACGCTGCATCGCGAAGACAGTGAAAAATATCGTAGCGACGCCACGGCACTGCTGAGCTCGCTGCCCGACGATGACGATCAGGCACTGGACACGCTGATCAGCCGGGCACGCTCTGTGCTTGGTGACCCAGGATTTGTCCGGGTACACACTCTGGCCAGTGAGACGCTGGTCGCGGATATCCGTGCCGACCTGACGAGTTTCGGTGTTGAATACCAGATGTGGTACTCGGAGCGCAGCCTGATCGACAGCGGCGCTGTACAGCGCGCGATCGATGATCTCAAGGAGGGCGATTTTCTGTACCAGGATGGTGATGCCTGGTGGTTTCGCAGCAGCAACTTTGGCGACGAAAAAGATCGGGTGGTGTTGCGGGCTAACGGCAACCATACCTATTTCGCCACCGATATTGCCTACCACCGTGACAAGGTAGCGCGTGGTTTTGACCACGTCATCAACATCTGGGGCGCGGATCATCACGGTTACATCAAGCGGGTAAAGGCCTCACTGTCAGCACTTGGGATCGATCAGGCGTCTCTCACCGTGCTGTTGGTGCAGTTCGCGATACTTTATAGAGGCGGTGAAAAAGTCTCCATGTCCACGCGCAGCGGTGACTTTGTCACGCTGCGTGAACTGTGCGAGGACGTCGGTCGTGACGCCGCGCGCTTTTTTTACGCTTTACGCAAACCTGATCAGCACATGGATTTTGACCTTGACCTGGCCAAGTCGCAGTCAAGCGATAACCCGGTGTATTACGTGCAGTATGCCCACGCACGTATCTGCAGCGTGTTTCGCCAGCTTGATGAAAAAGGTATCCAGATCAACCTCGCCGAGGCGAACCATGGCCTGCTGATTGAGCCGCGTGAATCGGATCTGCTGCACAAACTCTCGCGTTACCCCGAGATCGTCGAGTCAGCCGCACGTGCCTATGAGCCTCACCAGGTCGCGTATTACCTGCGCGAACTGGCTAATGATTTTCATACCTACTACAACGCGCACCCGTTTATCGCGGCCGAACCCGACCTGCGCCTGGCGCGCTTGTCGCTGATTGATGCGGCCCGACAGGTGCTGGCCAATGCGCTGGCGCTGCTGGGGGTTACTGCGCCCGAGCGTATGTAGGTAATGGCCCGCAACTCGCACAGAAAAAAGAACTCCGGCGGCGCTCGTTTTGGCCATGACCTGGTGATGCTGCTGGTGGGTGTTGCCGTGGGATCGATCAGCACCTTGCTTTACCAGGGCGCTACCAGCGGAGATCCAGATCGTCTGGGCGCGGGTATCAGCCAGTTACTGCGCGAATCGCGCGACAGTGTCCGGGACAGCGCACCGGCATCGTCAACGGCTGCCAAGAGTCCAGCACCGGCACGCACCAGTTTTGATTTTTACACTGTGCTGCCGGAGATTGAGCGCGTGATTCCCGAGACCGGCGCCTTCGAAACCGCGCCCGCAACCCCAAAGAGCCAGTCGATGCCCTCTGAGTCAAAGAGTAAGGCTTCGCCGGGGGGTTTTTATATGCTGCAGGCCGGTGCGTACAACGATCCGGGACAGGCCGAGCGCATGAAGGCTCGCCTGGCCTTGGCAGGTTTTGAGCCCAGTGTTCAGCATATCTCGGTACAGGGGCGAGGTGATTTCTACCGTGTGCGGGTAGGCCCTTACCCGTCCATGGACCTTATGGAAACCGCTAATCGTCGATTAGCGAAAATGAAGATCAAGGCGCTGCGCCTGAAGGTATCACGCAAACCCTGATGCTTTTGATCTATTGTCGTGCCTGTAGCCAGGCGGCAACCTTCGGTGGAATCTGTTGCTGGGCATGGCGGCTGACGTAGATGCCAATGTGCCCGCCGTCAAAAGCAAGTTCAGTGTAGTCGGTGCAGCCAGCGTGTTGTGCCAATGCCCGTGAAGCAGTGGGGGGCACCAGATGATCTGCCAATGCGTAAACGTTCAGTATCGGGCAGCGTATGTCGTCCAATCGGACCGCCCGCCCGCCCAGCACCATCTGGCCTTTGACCAGGCTGTTACGTTGAAACAGCATCGTGAGAAAATCGGCAAAGGCCCGACCTGCCTGGTCGGGACTGTCAGCGATCCAGTGTTCCATGCGCGCAAAAGTTTGTAGTCGATCGTGGTCATCTGCCAGGTCCGCAAGGTCGAGAGCTTTCTTTCCGCCCAGGCGAAAGGGCTGCAGGGCGACGAACAGCGCATTGAGAAAGGCGCCGGGCACGTTGCCATAGCAACTGACCATCCGCTCAACGTCTACGCCTCGTACCCAGTGCGACAGTAGATTGTCCTCGGTGTGAAAATCCACCGGGGTCACCATAGTGATCAGGTTTCGCACCTTGTGGGTAAACAGTGCGCTGTAGCACAAGCTGAAGGTGCCGCCCTGGCATACGCCCAGCAGGTTAACAGTGGTCTCATGGCGCACGGTACAGGCGGCATCGACGCATTGATCCAGCATGTCACAGATGTAATCGGCAAGAGTCGTGCCCTGATCATCCCGGCCGGGATCGGTCCATTCCACCAGGAACACATCCAGTCCAGCATCCATCAGCCGGGCGATGATCGAGCGTTGTGGCTCAAGGTCGAGCACCCAGGGCCGATTGACCAGAGCATAGACAATCAGCACCGGGCAGGACTGGGCACGTTCGGGTCCGCTACCGTAACGCAGAAGTCGAAAGCCCGGCCCGGAAAAAACCGTCTCGTGTGGGCTGGTGCCAATCTCGGGAACACCCAGTTGCGCCAATTGCGCCAGGCTGCGAGCCAGCCGCGCAGCCAGCATCTGGATAGATTTGTCGGATGTGTTGGTCATCGTTGACGGCTGCCCGGGGTGGCTTTTGCGTCTTGCGCTTTTTTCTTGAGCACCTTTTTTCGGACTCCTTGGGTTTCAGCGGGTACTGTTTTCTGCGCACGCGCTCGAGCAGTCTGTTTTGTGACTTTCTTTTTGGCTGGTTTCTTTTTTGATGGCTTTGGTCGTGCGCGAGTTTTCTTTGTTGCTGCGGGAGAGCTCGCGCTATCACGACCGTGCGACTCGCGCAATGCCTCAAGATCGGCCCGCAGATTGGCCTCGCGCGAGTGGGCCTCGGCGAGTGCTTGTCTTAGTTGTTGTGGGTCATCGGGTGGGGGTTCGTTGCCGATCCCACAGGCGAGGTGCAGCGCCACCTGCGCATTGATCAGTTCGCTGACAAGCCCAGCATAGTGGTCACTTCGGGCCTGTTCGGCAAAAGCCTGTTCACCGTAGTAGATCCATCGATCGTAACTTACCTGCAGGTCATCCGGGATTTCATTGATTGTCTGTGCGTCACATAGCCGATTCCAAGCTTCAATACCGATCTTAAGCCAGGCCTGCTGTAGCGCGGCCAACGCTTCCTGGTAGCGTGTCGCTGCTACTCCCCCACGATCTGTGTCCACAGTATTGGGCGAAACACCGCCGGGCCATGGGTTGGCCATGAACGCAAGACCCGGGGCTTGCGCTGTTCTGGCCGTGGCGCGAGTTGGGCTACTAAAAGCCTGGAGCCAGTCGCCAAGATCAGGCAGCGGTCGTGCGCCGGATGCACGCTCAGCATGGCTAAGTGCAGCGGCAAACTGCGACTGCAGTTGCGCCAGAACTTGTGTCCAGTCAGTTGGGGGAGTAGGATTCATGAGGTGTTTGTAGACTCTACCCGATGATAACGGGCCAGGTCATGGCAGATTGCAACGGCCTGAATGGTGCACCGCACCAAGGAAAAATACTCGACTCAACAAAATAAAGGGCCAATAATATCATAATAAAATTTATCTAAGTCTTTGATAAATAGGGAAATAAGGTATTTTTTAAAATAATTGTTGCACTGCACAAAACATTCTGTTATTTTGCAGTGCAACATTGTATTAAACCCCCCCAAAATCCAAGAGGACAAAATCATGAATGCCAAGATCACCGAGTCGTATGAAAATGCCAGCAAGGCAGCTGGTGTGGTCGCCACCGACGCTGGCAAACTGGCCGTTAACAACCTGGAAAAACTGCTCGAGCTACAGATGGGCGCAGCCCGGGTCTATGCCGACGCGATTCTCAGCAACGCCCGTGAGGCGCTGGAGGTCAAAGACGCCGATGCTGCCCGTGCTTACTTCGAGAAGCAGCCCGAAGTGGTTCGCACCCTGGTGCAGCGGATAACTAAGGACTCCAATGAGGCCCTTGAGCTTGGTCGGGCTTACGCTGACGAAGCGCAGGCGCTGTTTCGTAAGTCCGCTAATGATCTCGGTGCCGTTGTTAAAAAGGAGGACTGAGTCCGGCGCCGCTGGCGCATAAAGCAGTACCTGCAGGGAGGATCGGTGTAAGCCGGTCTTTTCTTCGCAGCATTCACCGGCCCGGTGATCGATGTCATCATGATGTTTTGTGGCGCTGTCACAATGTACCCGGGCCCAGCGATATCCGCCGGGTGTTAAACTAAGGCGGATGAAATCGCTCAAATGTTCCCCAGGAGGGAGGAGAACACATGACAACTGAAAATGACGTCGTAATTGCCAGTGCTGCGCGAACGCCAACCGGTTCCTTTAACGGTGGACTGAGCTCTTTGCCCGCCAGCGAACTCGGTCGCGTGGCAATCAGTGCCGCCCTGACGCGGGCTGGGGTGGCCCCCGAAGAGGTGTCTGAGGTCATCCTGGGCCAGGTCCTTACCGCAGCGGCCGGCCAGAACCCGGCCCGCCAGGCTGCGATCGGAGCCGGTATCCCGGTTGAAAAGACCGCAATAGGACTGAACCAGTTGTGTGGTTCGGGCCTGCGTGCCGTTGCGGCGGGTTATCAGGCTATCCGTAGCGGTGACAGCGAGATCGTTGTGGCGGGTGGTCAGGAGAGCATGAGCCAGGCGCGGCATTGCGCTCATCTGCGAAACGGCCAGAAGCTCGGTCCGCTACAGATGATCGACAGCATGATCGTGGATGGCCTGTGGGATGCCTTTAACGGTTACCACATGGGCAACACAGCCGAGAATGTGGCCAATCAGTTTAATATCTCACGCGAGACCCAAGATGCTTTTGCTGCCGCATCGCAACAAAAAGCAGAGGCGGCACAAAAAGCCGGCCGTTTTATCGATGAAATCACCCCGGTCACCATAAAGGGCCGCAAGGGCGATACCGTCGTGGATACTGACGAGCATCCGCGTCACGGCACCACGGTGGAGGCATTGTCCGGGCTGAGGCCCGCTTTTAATAAGGACGGCAGCGTAACCGCAGGCAACGCTTCGGGCATCAACGATGGTGCTGCTGTAACAGTTCTCATGAGCGCAAGTGCAGCGGCCAGTCGCGGCCTGACACCGTTGGCCCGGATTGTCTCCTGGGCCACGGTTGGCGTGGATCCGTCAATTATGGGCACCGGGCCGATTCCGGCCAGTCGCCAGGCCCTGGAAAAGGCGGGTTGGCAGGTGGGCGATCTTGATCTGGTCGAAGCCAACGAGGCCTTCGCGGCCCAGGCCTGTTCGGTCAATCAGGAAATGGCGTGGGATACCGACATCGTCAACGTCAACGGTGGGGCCATTGCACTGGGGCATCCTATTGGGGCCTCCGGCTCGCGGGTCTTAACAACGCTGCTTTACGAGATGACCCGGCGCGATGTACATCGTGGGCTCGCTACCCTGTGTATCGGCGGTGGCATGGGTATTGCCATGTGTGTAGAGCGCGCCTGATAAATTTTTCAGAATACTTTCAACTATATTTTCAGCAGGTTCAGGAGTAATTAGATGTCACATACAGCTATAGTTACAGGCGGAACCCGTGGTATTGGTGCCGCGATTTCGATTTCTTTGAGTGAAGCAGGCCACCATGTTGCTGCTACTTATGCCGGCAACGACGAGGCGGCGCAGGCCTTTAAGGCCGAAACCGGAATCAGCGTATACAAATTTGATGTCGCTGATTTTGACCAGTGCGCAAAGAGCGTGGCGCAGATCGAGACAGATCTGGGCCAGGTGGGTATTCTCGTTAACAACGCCGGCATTACTCGAGACGGAACTTTGCACCGCATGGATTTCGAGCAGTGGAACGCCGTGCTGCAGACCGACTTGTCTTCATGCTACAACATGTGTCGCAACGTGATCGAGGGGATGCGTGAGCGTGGATTCGGCCGCATCGTCAACATCGGTTCCGTTAATGGTCAGGCGGGACAGTATGGTCAGGTCAACTACGCCGCAGCCAAGTCCGGTATCCATGGCTTTACCAAGGCGCTGGCCCTGGAAGGGGCTGCTAAAGGCATCACGGTTAATGCCATTGCCCCCGGCTACGTAGATACGGATATGGTGCGCGCGGTACCGGAAAAAGTGCTGGAAAAAATCATTGCCACCATCCCCGTGGGGCGGCTGGGTTACGCCAGTGACATAGCCCGCACGGTGATGTTTCTGGTGGCTGATGATGCGACCTTTGTAACGGGCTCAACGCTGTCGATCAACGGTGGCCAGCATATGTACTGATATGCCATTGCTGAGCCCCCGCTGGTGGTATTATTGCACTGCACAATAACGCGGGAAGTTGGCGATGAACACACGTACGATCAAGAAGTACCCCAACCGGCGACTCTACGACACTGAGCTCAGCCACTACATTACCGTGTCCGAGCTGCGGCAACTGATTGTCGAAGGCGAAGAATTCATAGTGATCGATGTTGCCAGTGGCGATAACATCACCCGCGGCGTGTTGCTGCAGATCATCAACGAGCAGGAGAGCTCCGGCCAGCCGCTGTTCACCACTGAGATTCTCACCAACCTCATCCGCTTTTACGGCGGCACGACTCAGAAGATGTTTACCGACTATCTTGAGCGTAGTCTGGGACTGTTTGTGGAACAGCAGAAGGCTTATCAGGATCGTCTGGCAGATTTTCTGGGCCAGACGTCCGTGGGCACAATGTCCGAGATGGCTCGTCGCAACCTTGAAGTGTGGCAGGATGTACAAGACAATTTCCTGCGCTCGGCAGGCCTGGTCAAAAGCGCTGATCATCCCCGCACCAAGCATTCCAGCGAGGCCCCCAAGAAGTCCACTCAGGACTGAACATGTCCGTACCGCTGCCAACCGTCCGTACCGGCGGCCAGATTCTTATCCAGGTGCTATGTCAGCAACAGGTGAGGCACGTTTTCTGCGTGCCAGGCGAAAGTTATCTCAGCGCGCTGGATGCGTTGCACGATGCGGCTGATATCACCACTGTCGTTTGTCGTCACGAGGGCGGTGCCGCGATGATGGCCGAAGCCTGCGGCAAACTCACCGGGCGTCCCAGTGTGTGTTTTGTGACTCGTGGCCCCGGCGCAACCAACGCAGCATCGGGCATTCACGTGGCGGCCCAGGATTCCACGCCACTGGTATTACTCATTGGCCAGGTGAGCCGTGATGCACTTGGACGCGAGGCCTTTCAGGAGATCGACTACGGGCTTTTCTACAACGCTCTGGCCAAGCACGTCGAGCAAGTGCACGATGTTACTCGTTTGCCCGAAGTCATGAGTCGGGCTTTTCATACCGCCTGCAATGGCCGTCCCGGCCCCGTCGTTGTGGTGTTGCCTGAAGATGTTCTGAGCGACAGTGCGCAGGTAGTCGACCTGCCAGAGTACCACCGTCTCCATAGCGAACCTGCGCCTGCGGACATGGCACGGTTTGCAACATTGCTGGCAAATGCCCGCCAGCCGGTGTTACTGGCCGGTGGGCGCAACTGGAGCCGGGCGTCGCGCGCGGCATTGCATGAATTTGCCCAGCGCTGGCAGTTGCCGGTGACTACGCCATTTCGTTACCAGGATGTATTCGACAACACCGATGCACAGTACGTCGGTGACGTCGGCATTGGTATGAACCCGCAGCTGGAAAACGCGCTCACCGAGGCTGATCTTGTGATCGCCCTGGGCGTACGCCTGGGCGAGGTCACTACGGGTAATTACACTCGCCTGTGTGTGCCGTTGCCTTATCAGCAGTTGGTGCATGTTCATCCGGGCATCGAGGAATTGGGTCGGGTTTATTACCCGACGCTGGCTTTTCCCGTGTCGGCGCCGGTGTTTGCGCTGGCATTGTCGGCGCTGCAGCCCGCGGCTCAATTGCCCTGGGCAGCACATGGCCGGGAACTGCGCGATAGTTACCTGCGCTGGACGACGCCGGCCGATACCCCCGGCGCTGTCAATCTGGCGAAGGTGGTGGCGCATCTTAGCGAGACACTGGCCGATGACGCCATCGTCTGCACCGGTGCCGGCAACAATACCGGCTGGTTGCACCGCTATTTTCGACACCGCGGCACTGGACGGCAGTTGGCATCGACTTCGGGATCGATGGGCTACGGTATTCCGGCCGCGATTGCTGCCGCACTGGTATTTCCCGAACGCCAGGTGATCTGTGTGGTTGGTGATGGCGATTTTCAGATGACCGGACAGGAGTTAGCCACCATGGCACAGTATGAATTGTCGATTGTGGTTATTGTGATCAACAATGCGATGCTGGGCACGATCCGTATGCACCAGGAGATGCGTTATCCCGGCCGCATCCGTCATTCCGATCTCAGTAATCCGGATTTCTGTACGTTGGCCGATGCTCATGGCCTTGGCAGCGAGCGGGTCAGCACAACCGACGGATTTGCCCCGGCGCTGCAGCGTGCTCTGGCCGCCTCGAGTAGCACCTTGATTGAACTGATCACCGATGCCGAGGCAATCTCCCATACCACGACCCTGACCGAACTGCGCGCCCGATCCAGTCGATAAGTGCGACCGCTTATCCCAGCAGGAGATTAATCATGCTATTGCAACTGGCCGCTTGGCCCGAGGTAGAGGGCTACTTGCGCTCGTCAACGGCGATCATCGTTCCGATCGGCTCGACCGAGCAGCACGGCCCCAATGGGTTGATTGGTACCGATGCGATTTGCCCCGAAGCTGTCGCCCACGAGATGGCACGGCGCATCACAGTGCTCATTGGCCCCACACTGGCGGTGGGCATGGCCCAGCATCATCTGGCCTTTCCCGGCTCGATTGCGCTGCGTCCCTCCACACTGTTGGCGCTGGTGCGAGATGTCACAGAGTCACTGCTTTGCCATGGTTTCACCCATGTGTATTTTCTCAATGGCCATGGCGGCAATGTCGCCACCGTGACGGCGGCCTTTTCAGAGATCTGGTCCAGCGCAAGCTTTGCGGGCAGCGATACACCCGCGCCGCGCCTGAGACTTCGCAACTGGTATACCGGCCGACGCGTCGGCGCGTTGTCGCGCGAACTGTTCGGCGACGCCGAAGGCAGCCATGCCACGCCCTCTGAAGTGTCCCTCAGTTGGTATGCGCATCCCGAAGCCGTCAAGGATGTAACGCTAAGCCCCGAACGTGCTGCCACTGGCCAGATTCGGGATGCCGCCGATTACCGTCGCTGTTTTCCCGATGGGCGTATCGGTTCCAATCCTGGTCTTGCCAGCGTTGCTCACGGTGAGCGTATTCTCGAAGCGGCGGTAGCCGATATCCTCGAGGATTTTGAAGCCTTCACGGCCCCCGATAACTGATTACCCGCCCCAACCGATTTATGAACAACGCCTTTATCGAGACTCTGTCGAGCGCGATCGATGAGTTTGCGAAGGAGCGCGACTGGCAGCAGTTTCATTCCCCCAAGAACCTTTCCATGGCGCTGATTGTCGAGGCGGCAGAACTGGTGGAACACTTCCAGTGGCTGAGTGAGCGCCAGAGCGAGGAATTGGACCATGACCGGCGTGCGGCCGTAGCCGAGGAGTTGGCCGATATATTGATCTACACCTTGCGCCTGGCTTCGCAGATGGAGATTGATCTGGGCAGCGCTGCATGGGCCAAACTGGAAAAGAACCGGCGCAAATACCCGGTGGAAAAAGCCCGCGGGACAGCGCGCAAGTACACCGAGTTGTAAGCGCCCCCGCTCACGCGCAGAAGGTTTCGGCGTATCTTTCACGCAGAATATTTTTTTGCACCTTGCCCATCGCGTTGCGCGGCAGTTCATCAACCGAATAGATCTGTCGAGGTACTTTGAAGCCTGCCAGGCTGGCTTTAAGGGTTTCGATCACACTATCTGCATCAAGAGCGCTGCCTGGCGTGACGCAGATAACCGCCACCAGGCCTTCACCGAGGTCTGCGTGTGGGACGCCGATCACCGCGGCCTCGTTGACCCCGTCCAGCGCGTCGATCGCTTCCTCGATCTCTTTGGGGTAGACATTCAATCCGCCACTGATCACCAGATCTTTTTCCCGACCAACGATCGAGACCCGGCCATCTTCTGTCAGGGTCGCAAGATCACCCGAGATAAAAAAACCATCGTTGGTGAATTCGCTGGCGGTTTTTTCGGGCATCTGCCAGTAGCCCTGGAATACGTTAGGGCCGCGCATCTCAAGCACGCCGGTCTGTCCGGCCGGCAGCGGACGGTGCGTGTTGTCGCATACCCGCAGCGTGATCCCCGGCAGGGCAAAGCCTACCGTGCCGGGCAGCCGTTCACCCGCCAGCGGGTTCGAGGCGATCATACCGGCCTCGCTCATGCCGTAGCGTTCGAGAATGTGGTGGCCGGTGTGTTGATAAAACGCCTGCCAGGTTTGCGCCAGCAGTGGCGCTGAGCCACTGATAAAAAGCCGCATATGTTCACAACTGGCACGATCGAAACCCTCTGTCTGCAGCAGACGTGTATAGAAAGTAGGTACGCCCATCATGACCGTGGCGGATCGCAGATGTGTCAGCACCTGCCCGGGGTCAAAGCGCGGCAGAAACAGCATCGGAATCCCGCGCAGCATGGCACAGTGCACGGCCACAAAGAGCCCGTGCAGGTGGTAGATCGGCAGGGCGTGCAGCAAAACATCGCTGCCAACAAAACCCCACAAGGTCCGAAGGGCGAGGGCGTTGCTGGCCAGGTTGTTGTGGCTGAGCATGGCGCCCTTGGAGCGCCCGGTGGTACCCGAGGTGTAGATGATCGAGGCGATCTCATCGCCACTGACGGTTGTCACCGCGTCGAGAGGCGTTGCCTGATCCACTCGCTCGCGCAGGCTGCCCTGTCCGGACCCGTCCAGGGTGAGCAGTGTCGTGGCCGTCGCCTGGGCAGCTTCACTCAAGGCGGCTTCACGGTCAGGCCGGGCGATGAACAGCCCTGGCCGCGCATCACCGAGAAAATAGGCCACCTCGGTTGGGGTGTAGGCTGTGTTGAGTGGCACGTAGATGGCGCCCAGCCGCAGCGTCGCCAGGTACAACAACAAGGCCTCTGGCGATTTATCGATCTGCGCCAGTACCCGATCACCATGACCTATGCCCAGCGAGTGCAGTGCCCCGGCGTAGCACGCCGTGGTTGGTTCAATGTCGCTGTAGCGCAGACAGCGCCCATCAGGCAGCACCAGCCACGGCGTATCGGGGTCAGCCGGGAAGTGCTGGCGAAGCAGCAGGTAAAGGTTCTGGTTCAACGATAGAGAAGGATCAACTGAAGCCAGGCGCGATTGTACCTGTGCTCGACAGTCGTGGCGCCTGTTCCGGATGCGGGGCGGCGAGTACACTTACTGGATGGTTGTGCATCATGGCGTTCAAAACGTGATTCTCCAAGGCCCAGTGGTCGATAATTTTCCCTGCGTCTTTGTATGTTGGGCGTGTAGCGCGCTGCCGATACGCCCGTTGGGCTACACTCGTTGATGAAAAAGAACCTTGCCGCACTGGTCATCCATGGCATCGGCCGTCAGCGCCCGGATTTTGCCGACCAACTGATCGATGGGGTCAGCACGCAACTCGAGAAGATCGGCACAGACCCCGAGCAGGTGGCCTGGCAGCCGGTATTCTGGGACGATATCCTGCGCCCAGCCCAGAATGCCTATCTGCAGGCGGCCTACGATTCTACGGATCTGCGGGCACGACGTTTGCGCACCCTGCTGCTGAGTGCTTTGGGTGATGCGGTCGGTTATCGCCAGTTGCCCTCTGGTGGCCGGCGCGGTGGCGAGGAGACGCGAACCTACAATCGGGTGCATACGCGAGTGCGCCAGTCCATGGCAACGCTGTATAAAGATCAACTCTCCAATCGTGCTGTACCGCTGGTGGTATTGGCACATTCGTTCGGCGGGCATATTCTGTCCAATTACATCTGGGACAGCCAACGCCGCCCGGACCGTCGGTTATCGCCCTTTGAGCGTATGAACTGGTTGACCGGCTTTATCACCTTTGGCTGCAATATTCCGCTGTTCACTTTTGCCTGCTCGAAGGTGCAGCCGATCCGTTTTCCACCGGCGCGTCTGCCCGCGCGCCTCAAGGGCGATGCCCGGTGGCTGAATTACTTTGATCCTGACGATGTATTGGGCTGGCCGCTCAAGCCCATCAATGCGGCCTACGCCAGCGTCGTCCACCGTGACGAACTGATCAATGTGGGCGGCCCGATCAGCGGATGGACTCCGGCTTCTCATCTTGCCTACTGGGCTGACCGCCGCTTTGCCCGGCGGGTTGCTACTTTTCTCGATACCTTGCTGTAGTTCTTTCATTCCGGCAAATGTGACAGCCGTCACTTGTCTGGGTGTTTAATCGTCTTTTCCTCCCGCTACACCGCGCATTGGTTGTGCATGTGTGACAACCATCACTGCCACAGATACTCCGAGCGCAGATGATGTAGCTGCAAAACATCAGCAAAGGACACAAAAGAGGAACATCTCATGAATACCAGCTCCGCAATCATCGAATCCGAAACGGGCAACGATTCAGAGGCGATTATTGCCACGCTCAAAGACCTGCTTGCGATCGGTATACCGATAGAGCAATTACAGCGTAGCGATAAACTTGACCTGGAGTTCGAGCATATCCAGATGCACTCCAAAAATGGTGTTTGTTGAAAGTACCTGAAGCCGGTCAACCGTGAATCAGGCCACAGATAACAGGACAGTAAATCTGAGGCGCTGATAGCGTTGTTTCCTCCTCCGCGTGCCCCGCCTCTGGCGGGGATTTTTTTTGCGCTTCGTGCTGCCCGCTGGTGCACAATGGGGGTCTGTCGAAAATACGCGATACCCAGGAGAAACATGCCAATACAGCTGCTTCAGGACGCACAGGCAATGCAGCAGCGCACCGTGGCGCTGCGCCGGGAAATCCACCGTCACCCTGAGCTCGGGTTGGACTTGCCCCGTACCCGTGCAGCGGTGCTTGAGTCACTGCAGGGCCTGGATCTTGAGCTGGCGCTGTCGGATACCACCAGCGGGATCGTGGCGACCCTGCACGGTGCCGAGCCGGGTCCTGCGGTGTTGCTGCGGGGCGACATGGATGCATTGCCGATGCCCGAAGATACCGGCCTGCCCTTTGCTTCTGAGGAAGCCGGATGTATGCACGCCTGCGGCCACGACGCACACACGGCAATGCTTGCAAGTGCTGCGCATCTTCTGCATGCGCACCGTGACCGCATAGCCGGCAGCGTGCGCTTTATGTTCCAGCCAGGCGAGGAAGGCCCAGGCGGCGCCAAGCCCATGCTCGACGAAGGCTTGCTGGATGCGGATGGTCCACCACAGGCGGTTTACGCACTGCACGTGGAGCCCGAGATGCCCTCTGGCATGATTGCATGTCGCACCGGTGCGATTCTCGCTGCGGTCGACACGGTACTCGCTCGGTTGCAAGGCCGCGGCGGTCATGGCTCGATGCCGCACAATGCGATAGATCCAGTGCCTGTGGCCTGCGAAGTCGTCCAGGCCATACAGACCCTTATTACCCGGCGCTTCGATGTGTTTGATCCGGTGGTGGCAACGGTGGGTCGTATCCAGTCGGGCACCACCAGCAATGTTATCCCGCAATTTGCGGAGCTCGACATCACGCTGCGGTCGCTGTCCGTGGATGCCCGCGCCCGGTTGGCTGAGGGTATAGAGCGCCTGGTCCGGCAGATTCCTGCAGCCCATGGCCTTGAGGTCACGCTGGACATCAACAAAGGCTACCCGCCCACGGTAAATCACGCCAGCGGTGAGCAGGCCGTGGCTCGTGCCGCACACAAGGTGCTAGGTGAAGATCGGTACCTGCAGGTGCCAACCCCGTGGATGGGAGCTGAGGATTTCTCTTACGTACTCGAGCGTTTCCCCGGGGCGTTTGCCTTTATCGGCACCGCGCCGGATGATGGCCCCGCTGCCCCTTGCCATTCCAGCACAATGCGGGTCAACGAGGGTGCGTTTCCGGCCGGCGTTGCAATGTACGCAGCACTGGCACTGCAGGTGGTCTGCCCGGATTTCCTTTGAAATTAAGGTTCTCGCGGTGTTTGGTTAGGCAGGGGGCATGTTCTTGCTTAAGGGCTGGTGCTGTTGTAGCAACCAGGTGTTGACGGCCGGGCATTAATAAATGTGTAATCAAGTCTGGCCGCGTCAGTAGATCTGGCCGGGGGCGAGTTTATCCAGAATTGGAGGAGTGATGTTAATTGGGTATAACGGCTAAATAATGTTGCCACCACGGATCGATGCATTGGTACTGGCAGCGGGCCGCTCGCTGCGTGCGGGAGGCCCCAACAAGTTATTGTTGCCTTGGCAGGGCAAGGCGGTTGCGGCTCACGCTGTTGATGCAGCGCTGGAATCTAAAGTTGGCACTGTGCACGTGGTCACCGGGCACGAACAGACCCCGTTGCGTGATGCACTCACTGGCCGCTCGCTTAACTGGATATACAACCCCGACTACTGCGACGGCATGGGTGCATCAATCAGTGCCGGGGTATCACAATTGCCCGCGGATCTCGATGGTATGGTGCTGTGTCTGGCCGATATGCCATGGGTAAGCGCAGCACACATCAATCGTTTGCTTGAGGGCTTTTCGGCAGATGCTGTCCGGGTTGCCTGTTTTGGCAGCCGCCGGGGTCACCCGGTGCTGTTTCCGCGCGAGTGGTTCGGTGCATTAATGCAGCTCACGGGTGACGATATCGCACGCTGTCTTTTCGACAACCTTGCCGATGCTGTAGTCGAAGTCCCAATGGCTGATGATGCCGTGCTGCGTGATGTTGACCACAAGGAAGACCTGCTGCGCGTTTCAGCCTGAGGGCAGGGCCATGCCCGCTCGGTATCACGAGCCACAACGAGTTCAGGGGTTACACCCGGGTCCACGAATCCCCGTTGCGCACCACCGCATAACCGGCCCAGGCTTTAAATTCATCCAGGCTGCTTTCCCCCGACCCACCGTCGTCGGTGCCGGCAATGATCTGGTAAGCAACGCGTGCGCTGTTATCGGTCGAGTAGTCGGCACTGACTTGGCGTACCTCCCAGTCGTGGCCGAATCCTCCGTTACTGAAGCAGTCCTCGGCCTGAATTTTGATGATTGGTTCTTTGTCAGAATGGCCTCTTGCCAGTTCGTAGATGCGCAGCAGATCATCTTCACTGATATCCATGAAAGTGTTGATTTTCGACAGCGCATAGGCAAGATCTGAGCGATCTACGCTGGGGGGTAGTCCTTTGCGGCGCTGCCAGTGCAGGCTTGCCGGGTAGCGCCGCCAGCGAAAAGGCAGGTTTAACAGCACGGCTACACCGATCAGGGTCAGCATATTCACCATCACGGGCGCCAGCACGAAGCTGTAGCCCAGATCGGTGATGATGCTTCCGCCCAGCACTGCGGTCAGCGCGGTCGCACCGGCGGGCGGGTGAACACAGCGCCCCACGCTCATGACCAGAACGCACAGGCTGACCGCGACCGCGGCTGACATCGGTCCGGTGCCAAGCCATTTTGCGCAGGTCACGCCGATGAGGCCGCACAGTAAGTGACCGACAAGCACCGGCCAGGGCTGTGACAGCCGGCTGTGTGGTACGGTGAAAATAATGACGGTCGAAGCCCCGGCTGAGGCAACGATGAGCACATGGCTGCCACCGGGCATTGACCCGCTCACAGCAAAGACAATCAACATCGCCACGAGGCTGCCCAGGATAGCCACGGTGCGTTCCAGTACTGTGACGGGGCGTGGGTTCGGCACCCAGCCAGCGCAGCAGCGCTGTTATGCGGCTCGGCTGGGGCGGTGCCACAGCGGGCTCAGAAGCCATGCCGAGTAGTTCCAGCAGACAAAAAAAGATCAGGCATGCGCCGAGTATCTACCGGGCGCAAGACTTGAAGCAAGCAATTACCCGGCGGCAAAGACAGATGTCTGTCCCGCCCACCGGGTAACTGGGTCAGGTCTTAGTAGCGGTTTCCGCCACCGCCGTAACCACCGCGGCCACCACCGCCACCACGGGGCCGTTCTTCGCGGGGTCGTGCTTTGTTGACAGTCAATGAGCGACCGCCGACATCACGGCCATTGAGTTCATCAATAGCTTTTTGGCCGGCATCCTCACCGGACATTTCAACAAAACCGAATCCTTTGGAGCGGCCAGTGTCTCTGTCCATGATGAGTTTTGCACTGCTGACATCGCCAAACTCGGCAAACATTGCGTTAAGGTCTTCCTCGGTCACGCTATACGATAGATTTCCAACATAGATATTCATAAATCAAAAAAGTCTCTTGTAGGTCAGGAAAATGCCCGGGACGCTGGGATAAAACCCATTGCTAAGGGCGGATAAAATGAATGGATACGGGAGGCGAAGTGAAGAAACTGGATTGGGTTTTTTGAGAACTTTCAGCAGATCTACAGGTATTCACCTGTAGCCATTCGGTCAAAAGGCCAAGTATTTTGGCCACTTGAGTTGAACACTAACCTAGCAAAAACCATAAAGCAATCATTATTTTTTTCTCAGAACACCTGTTTTCCAAGGTCTTGCGCTCAATATTGACCTTGCCCTGATGGACAATCTGTCACCCTCATGGACCGACCGCCCGGCGATAATGACAGGATCGTTTTTGCGTGCAATCAAAATTGATCCGTATTACTGACCAAACCGCTTATCGCCGCCGGCGTTTTATCGCTGGCGCGCTGGGGCTTTGTACCCTGGGAGGGTTTGGGGCACTACGCTATGGTCAGCACTGGCCTCGGTCCGAGGCCAGTGCTGATAAGGCACCGGTACCCGCCGTGGTGGAAGCCGATGCAGCTGTTCTTCACAATGCGGGCAAACGGTTAACCAGCAAGCACGCGGCGACTCACTACAACAACGCTTACGAGTTTGGCTGGAACAAGGCCGACCCCTACCGTGAGTCCGGTGCGTTCCAGATGACACCCTGGGCGGTCAGTTTC
>Ga0208274_1000051_pt1 | contig 61519 bp, 53 predicted proteins | sample ETNtaG_22_FD_185755 | JGI IMG/M metagenome (GOLD analysis project Ga0208274, IMG submission 185755) | Marine microbial and viral communities from oxygen minimum zone, Eastern Pacific Ocean - ETNP201306SV43 (SPAdes) (version 2) | ecosystem: Environmental > Aquatic > Marine > Oceanic ... | reverse complement strand
GGCGTGTGTGATCAGTGCACCTTTTGGTTTTCCTGTTGTCCCCGAGGTATAGAGAATTGCTGCAATATCATCATCGGCACATTCAATGTCTTTGAAGTCTGTCTGGGTAGGGAGCTCCTTTGAATAACACCCTTGATCATCGAGAGTATGAACCGGACAGGAAGCGAAGTTGTCAATAAGTGGTTGTTTCTGTGGATCACAGAGAACCAGCGAAGGTTCAGCGTCACTGACAAAATACTCGATTTCGTGTTCCAAATAAGCAGTATTCAGTGGGAGATAGATCAATCCGGCTCGCAGACAAGCAAAGTACCAGAAGAGGTTCTGTGGAGATTTTTCCACCTGAACCATCACGCGATCCCCCTTCGTTAAGCCCAACTCCGTCAGGTGGTTAGCTATGCGACCGCTTTGTGCATGAAGGTCAGAATAATAAATGTCAGGACGATCATCTGTCTGTCGAATGAACACCACATCGTCTGCGAAACCTGCCCGGCAGACCGTGTAGAAATTCTTGTGCATCAGTTCACTCTCAGCCATCTCTAATAGCATGTTACGTGGGAGGGGCGATAGTGTACGGGAGTAAGGGGTTTTCTTATAGAGCAAACTGCGTGACGGCAAAAAGATGGAGGCAGCAACTTACCGCTATCTGTTTGCTTCACACTAGAAGCGCCGGGTTCGGCTGGGATATTGGCATGACCGAGTCAGTCTCCAGCAGCGTCTTCATGTTGGGTAGAATCGGTGTCCAGCCGTCAGTCTAGCCTCAGGATCATCGAGTACATGTAAGGTGATGATGAGTTTATTTGACTGGTCTACTTCAAGAACCTTGCCGTCTAATGCGAGGATCCTGTCTTGATTGTAAAAAGTTAGGCTGCTGCCTGGCGTCCAATCCGATTCTACCTCGGTCGAATGAAAATCCCGGCGCGTAAACTCAGCAAACGAGATTGGCTTTCTCCAGAATCATCAGATGTTTGCTAGCCGCCTGCCGGTTCATATCAAATTCTTCACAGAGCTGGTTGAGTGTAAGCCCATCCTGATGGCAAAGTCTGTCGAGTAGATGAGGACGACTCTCATCAGCAAGAGCTTTGAATATATTATTCACGGTTGCATATCAAACTTTTTGCCTGTTTCGGTGAGACTAAACATCAGAACCGGCCGTTTTCCGGGTGATATACTGCGCGCAGGAAAAGGTGAGGAGAAACCGTGAAAAACCTGGTAACGGGATTAGCTCTGCTGTTGATGCACTTGGCTTGTTATGCAGAGGTAACCGTCAATGATGCATGGGCCCGAGCGACACCATCGGGTGCGGCAATGGGAGCCGCCTACATGGAACTGACGAATCCAACTTCTCAGCCTGTTCATATCGTACGCCTTGAGACCAGTGTTGCCAAAATGAGCGAGGTACATGAAAGCATGGAGCACAACGGCATGATGCGGATGAAGCATATTGATCCTCTGGGCATTGCACCAGGCGAGACCGTGATCCTGAAACCCGGTGGTAAACACGTCATGTTGATGAAACTGATCAAGCCCCTGGTTGACGGTGAAAAGTTTCTGCTTACCCTGATCGACGAAAATGCAGAGACGGTCCCGGTTGAGGTAATCGTTGGTTCCATAGGTCAGATGGAGATGCCCCGCGCACCATGAAGATCAGAGAACAACTTGAAGCGGCGATGAAGTTGCAGATAGACGGAGATCTTGCCGAAGCAAAAAAGACCTGTGGCAAAGTGCTTGATACTCACCCGATCAACGCTGATGCGATGCATATGTTGGGTCTGATCTTGTCTGAGGAGAATGATACTGAGCGGGCCATAGATTTAATTAAAAAGGCGATCGAGCAAAATCCCGTCGCTTCGGCTTTTCATCATAATATTGCCGGAATCTATCGTCGATTGGGCAGGCTGAAAGAGGCCGAGTCTGAATTTCGATGAGCCATCGAGTTGAAACCGGATTATGCAGAAGCGTTTCAGGATCTCGGTGAGATGGTTAAGTTTGAACGAGGTGAAGGGAGAACATGACCAGATTGTTGACAAGCATCCGTTGGATTTTGTCTTTGTCGGACTGATTTTCCTGATGTTTCCTCATGCCAGGATCATTCATACCATTCGAAATCCACCGGACACCTGCTTGTCGTGCTTTTTTCAGACTTCCACGAAAGACCAGGATTACAGTTTTGATCTGAGAGCGCTGGGTCAGTTCTACAATGACTGCGGACGGCTCATGAGCCATTCGAAGAGCCTATCCCCGCCTCGGCTTTTACTCACGGTAATACGCCGGGTGGGAGTTCGATTTAGTGACATCCTATTTGGTAGTGTCTTTGAAGTGATGCTAGGATTCACTGCAGTTTCGAGGTGATGGTGAGAAGGAGATACGATTGACTGCTTTGTCCTGGGAAAAGCTGGATCATGAAGCGCCAGAGGTCGCGGCATTCGGCAAATCTAGAATCGATGGCAAGGTTTCCTACCTTGCCACTGTCAGGGGCGACGGTTTTCCCAGAATTCACCCCGTGACAGCGATTGTAGGTGAAAGCCGTTGCTTTATGTTTGCTGAACCCGGTTCATCAAAGGTGAAGGACTTTCGATCAAATGATCATTTTTGCCTCCACTGTGGTATGTCCGACAGCTCTGGTAGTAGCGGTGAATTCCAGATCACAGGAGAGGTCATACAGATCGAGGATGACCAGATCCGAGCGGAAGCTGAATCAATCTGCAGCTACCGTCCGGCAGGAAGATATTTACTCTATGAGTTGAAGATTAGCGAGGCGATAGCAACAGCATATCGTGGTGGGCGACCAAATCGGAAACGCTGGACCGCATCGGGGTGATCTTGCTCACCCAGAGCATCAAGAAGGATCTGAGAGACATGGCAGATCCTCAGAAGGCTCCCCAGATGCAACGCTACATGAAGTCGGAAATGCCGTTCCATGGCGTCCAGGCACCAATACAACAAAAGATCTTCAATTCAGCCTTTAAACAATTCCCGATTAGAGATGCTGAGGAATGGCAGACTGCGATACTTGATTTATGGCGAAAAGCCGAGTTCAGGGAAGAAAGATATGCCGCCATTGCCTTGACTGGTGTGAAGCGCTATCGCAGGTTTCAGAGCACCAGCTCAGTCACGATGTATGAAGAAATGATTGTCGATGGCGCCTGGTGGGATTATGTTGATGCGCTTTCAAACAGGCTGGGTGAGTTACTGATAGATGCGAGGACACCCGTCACGAAACAGATGTACCGATGGGCCAGGAGTGATGATATGTGGAAACGGCGAGTGTCAATTATTTGTCAGCGTAAGCTCAGGCAGGAAACAGATACGGAGCTGTTGTTCAAAAATATCATTGAAAACATAGCTGATGAGGAATTCTTCATTCGAAAAGCCATTGGCTGGGCTCTGCGTGAATACAGCAAAACCTCAGTACAATCGGTGACTGATTTCATTTTTACCCATCGAACCGAGCTGAGTCCCTTGAGTAAAAAGGAGGGCTTGAAGGTGCTGATAAAAAAGGGCCTGGTAGATAGTGTTCCGGGCTGATATCAGAGTCACTGCAAGCCCGGAATCAAGGCTCGCGTAGATGGCAGCGATTGCTACACTAAATGAATTAGTTGTTAATTGCCTTTTACATCATCACTCATTTATCAGTTGGCGATCTTTAGATTCTCCTGATCGAACCATCACTGACACAGCAGAAAATTATAGAGTCCAGACGCCTGGACACGGGTAACTGTAATGTGCAGAAAGTGGCGACACCGGATGAGGCCTGGACCAATATGAAATCCATTTCAGTATGGTTCAGGTGAAGACTCTGTTGGGTCAACTGCTGGATCAGACTATTGTGAAAGGATATCGCGCATCTCTGTTTTGAGGAATTTGAGTGTTGCCGGACTATGATTAATGATCGCCTGATGAAACACCGGTAACGACAGTCCCAGTTGCTGAACAGAATACTGTTGCAGGACCTTCAGTTCTCTGGCAATCAGGTAACTGCCAACTGAAGACCCGGCATTTGCAATAATCCTTAAAACATGGCGCTTAATAAAGCCCGGCGAATAGGGCGTTTGATCTGACAGAAAATCTCTTGCCTGATCGCTTGACCAGTTTCCGATCTGCAGGTTTACATCAATAATAGCACTGCATACCGCGAGATGAGACCTAACCAGAAACCCCAGTTCTGCCAGCCCGGTTTCAAAAAGTGCCTTGTTTTCACGGTGCTGCCAGAGCAGGTCGAGCGAGTAAATCGACCAGCCACTTAAGTATATTCGGCTCAGCTTTGAGCCCTGTAATTTGGCTGAGATGGTTTCGCCCGGCAGGTGAAAGCCTGGAACCGTGTATTGGTAAGCAAGGGTCTCAAGCTCGTAATTAGGGAGGTTGGTTAACGACTGCAGGTCGAACAGCGACTGCCCGTCCGAGTAGCTGATGTGAGCGAGGTCCGGGTTGTCCATTCCTGCCAGGAGAACCTCGTTCGCGGGGAGTTGCCTGAACCAATTATCCAGATCTTTTTGAATATCCAGCGCATAGAGTGCAATGAGATTCAAGATGGTCTGGTAGCTCCCGGGCTGATCCGCCCAGGTATATTTCGGATCCCTGTAAAGTTCACCGGGTGACTGCGAATATTGTGCACTTGCACTGGTGATCTGCTGATAGGTTCGTGCCTGCTCATCGTGCAGGATTTGCAGTATATCCGCCTGTCCGGTCAGGTATGGTTCGATTACGCCAGGTCCGTCCACAAGCGAAGTTTCTCGAACTCCTGGTGCCTGTTTCAGATCTTGCAGATATCTGAGCAGCAGCAGATAGGCAGGTCGAATCTCTCTCTCAAATTTTTGCTCCATTAGCAGGTACTGATTTCGTTGCTCTTTGATCGTAAGATCTGAGTAGGTCAACAACTGCTGATATCGATCCAATAACAATCCTGGCTTAACGACTGCGACGTTTCGTATGTGATCTGTTGCATAAGAAATTAATTCGTCCGGGTAGATAATCCCAAGCGAAGTCTGGTGCTCAAGTATCTGCGAAAGGCGACTGAGTGATTGTGGAATTTCCTGAATTTGTCGAGTGGTCAGGTCGACAGATTCCCTGTTCTGGATGTTGAACGTCTGTTGTGGAATTAGCGTCTTAATCGCGGTCAGGTGATTGGATTTGTGCCATAGATTCAGTTCTCTCTGATAGCTTATTCTGAGCATTTTGACCTGATGGATATCATGCTGCTGCTTCAGCGAGAGTAGATTTTTGTTCAAACTGGCCAACTGGGTGAGAAGTGAATCCAACATCGTTAATTTTGTTTGTAAGGTCTCTTGATCAGGAATAGGCTCCTCGGCTTCTAGGAGGACCGGACCCATCAGTTTGATGGCAATCCTGTTTTCAAATGCTGCCTGGATTGATTCCGGCTCAGGATTTATTCCGCTGGTATAGACCTCGGTATTGTTCAGGGAAACGTTCGATACCTGGCAGCCGGTCGCGAGACAAATCATCAGAAGCAATACTGGAAATTTAATTGGATCGTCTCACTGTTGGGAAAAAGTTTCAGATTAGAGCATGGTATTGCAAATAAATTCCATCCACCAGTTGGATGCTGGAAATCGGCGCCGGGTGCTAGTTTGTCAAAGAGCGGTCAACGCTTTTTCTGGCTGTCGTACTGATGTGCGGTCCGGGTGATTGAACCTAGATATCCTTTATGGTGGCGCCGACCATAGTCTTCCCTGGTGAATCCTTTGAGTTCCAGTAAGGTGAGTGCAATTGCGTCACAGATCGCAGACATGATCGCAATGGTGGCACTTGGAGTGAGTTTCAGTGGGCAGGGTTCCTCGATATCCGGACCCATGTCGAGGGTAATCCGACTTAGATCGCGCAGCGGCGAATCCATATGAGAGGTGATTCCGATGACGGATGTCACGTCGAGTTGTGCCGCGATCTGCAACATCTCGATGACTTCAATCGACTTTCCGCTGGTTGAGAGCGCAATAATGACATCGTTTTCCGTCAGCATTCCCATATCGCCATGCCCCGCCTCGGCAGGATGGACATAGAAGGCAGGTGTGCCGGTCGATGACAATGTAGCGGCCAGGCGATGAGCGACAAAGCCTGCCTTACCAATACCGGTTGTAATTACTTTTCCTGAACTTTGCAGGATCAGATTAACTGCATCTTCGAAATTATCGGTGATTTCGATTCCAGCAATTGCATCCGCTTCACAGCGAATGATGTCGGACATTTTTTGTTTAATATTCAAAGGGTAATCTCTGTCATACATTGAGAAGCGGCCCATTATACTAGATGATGGATATCATGTAGCATCCGCGCACAGACAATAATTTCTGGTAAATCAAGGGGATTGAGATGGTAAATATAGTAGGAAACGTCAAACCTGAAGATGATTACACCCACGAACTGGGTTCAGAGGAGAATTTTAACGAATCAGTTTACTTCAATTTTTTCGACCCAAAGAGAAATCGAGGTGGGTTCATTCGCATGGGGAATCGCGCCAACGAACGCTACGCTGAGATGACAGTTATCGTCTACAACAGCGATGGTTCTGCGTTGTTTAACTATAAGAAGCCTGAGATCAGCCACAATGATGCCTGGGATGCCGGTGGAGCGACAGTAGAAGTACTGGTGCCGGGAGAGAAAATCCGTACAGTCTATGATGGATCGGCCCTCTTAATGGCCAATCCCAGGGATATGGGTGATCCGGGCAAGGCTTTCAAAACCAACCCGTTTCGAAAACTGAGAATTGATCTGATACACGAGGGTGTTGGACCCATGTATGGGCATGTGGGCGACGCGAGTGATGGCAACGACTTTGCGCGGGCACACTATGAACAACATATGAAGGTATCGGGAAGCATTCAGATTGAAGGCGAGGATAGCATCGAGATTAATGGTCATGGCTTGAGAGATCACTCCTGGGGTCCCAGATACTGGCAATCGATTCGTTCCTATCGCTGGATTACCGGCAACTATGGGGATGACCTCGGGATGGTACTGTCTGTTGTTGGTGATCGTCGTGGGGGCATGTTTCACAAAGGTGAGGAGTTTGTACGTGTGACAGATATCAAGCTTTCAACTGAATATGAGGAAAATACAAGATTCCATAGAGCGTTTGAGGCAGATGTTACTCTGGGGAACGGTGATAAGCACCTGGTCAACGGGGAAGTGAAAGGATTTATACCGTTACGAAACAGACGATCAGAACAGATCACCTATATTGGTGAAGGCATGACCGAATATACACTGGACGGTGAGAGAAAGGGGTACGGATTGAGTGAATTCCTGGATCAACCCGGGGATGATATCTAGTCAATCAGATACCAGCCCAGATGCGGGAAGGCCGGACGCAGAACGCATAGATTCCGGGGTATGCGCTGGTCCGACATCTTGGAAAAATGCAACCGCAGTTTAGATTGGAAATTGGTAGAGATACTAGTGCCGGCAGAAGTTAACTTGCCAATTCCATCAATCGAATATCTCAGCAAGTACCAAAGCCTGGAAACGCTAAATTGGATGTGAATCTAAAACGGGGATGTTTACAACTTCAGGCAAAAATCTTGTGGAGGTGAAATGGAAGAATGAGAAATAGAGGATTGGTAGTTAGTTGTAGCGCTCCATACTCGGCGAATGGCCAAAGTACTTTCGATAGCTTTTACTGAAATGAGAAGTAGAGACGAAGCCGGTTAGCTGTGAGATTTCTATCAGGCTTTTATTGGTCTGCTTCAGCAATTCTCTTGCTCGCTGGAGTCGGAGTTGCTGGTAATAACGAGTTGGTGTGCAACCTAGATACTGCTGGAACAAACGCTGAAGTTGTCTCCTGGAGAGCCCGGAATAATGGGCAAGATCTTCCTGACTGATTTCATCCTTGATATTCGCCTCCATAATCTCAACGGCGATGGTCAATTTTTCCGGTGATTTGCCCAGGATATGTCGTAGTGGAACCCGCTGTTGATCCTGACTGGACCTGATACGTTCGTGAATGAACTGATCAGCGATGCTGGAACTCACATCTCCGCCACATTGAATGGAAATAATGTACAACATCATGTCTACCGGGGATGTCCCACCAGAGCTGGTAAATCGGTCGCGATCTATTGCATAGAGGCTCCTGCTGACTGCAACGTTAGGAAACAGTTCACTCAATACCGCCATATTTTCCCAATGAATGCTGCATCGATAGTCATCCAGCAGTCCCGCCTTTGCCAGAACATAGCTTCCGGTACACACAGCTCCGAGGGAGATCCCCTTCCGCGCGACCATCCTGAGCCACTTTAATATTTCATCGCTGACCTCTTTATCCACATGGTCGCCACCACAGACGATGAGAATATCAATGTCGGCCAGCACACCCTTTGCACTGCAGTCACAATCAACATTTACTACGATGCCATCACTGGCAACGACACTCACACCATTTTCCGCAATGGTCTTCCAGGAATAGTGCTCTTGTTGACAAATCCGATTCGCCATCCGAAGAGGTTCTACTGCAGACGAGAGTGACAGCAGCGTAAACCGATTGAGAAGCAGGAAACCAAATCTAACGGGTAGACCATTACAGTTAAAGTTAGTCATAGTGCCTCGTCTCACTTTCTCCGATTGAATTATAGCCGCCACGATAGGTGACACAACAGTCGTTAAGGCAAAGTGATTGACTCGTCGAAAAAAGTTTATTTGATGCTTCCCTTATTCCAGATTAAACCGTAGTCTGCGCGCGAAAAATCTCACCTGAATTCTGATTGAGCGTCTTCTGTTATGTATAAAGATCTGAAAGCCTGCTGGCCTTTATTGCTGGGCGTTGGTTTTAGTTCTTGCTGCCGGGAGCGGATTAAGTATCCGGACCGATCATCGCGGCCTACTTTATGTCTTTAATAGGTAGCCATGCGTTTTTCCTGGGGATTGCGGTGGCATTTGCACTCATAGTAACCGTGGTACTCAAAAGCATGTTGAAAAGATCGATGGAGCTGGAGTCCTCGGAGAACCAAGCACCTTTTCTTGCCACAGGACCCATCAGTTCAGCCGTGGCTGCGTTTGTTGCTCCTGACGCAAAAACCTGTGCCCAGGCGCTAAACAAGGATCACCTGGATCAGCTGGATGAACGAAGCGTTCAGCATTCTCGACCCGTAGCAAGCCTATGTTTCATCGAAAGTAGTGAAGCTAATCTGCTCTGCCTAAGGCATATTAGCCCGAACTTGTAGTACACCATGCTGGTGCAAACTGGCAGTTCCGATGTTGTGGAGATGAATTTTCTGATACTCGTTCAGTCGCAGTATGTCGTTTCCAGTCCAATAAAAGTCGTTCTTTAGGTTGACTTAGGATATCCTTATCACAAAATCTGTGCGTGGCTCCGGCCACCATTTACGGTGATTTCGTTTTCCGGATTAGAGTACCGTGTGGTGTCCAGCTGTTATTTCAACCAGGATCTTTTGGGGGTACTACCAGTGAGAAAAAAGAAAAACATATTACGTGACGCGATTTTAGTAGCAATTTCGACAGGCGCGGTCAGTGCACCTGCAGCTGAGCGGGTCATCGAAGAAGTTGTTGTAACCGCAACCAAGCGCGAAGAGCCATTGCAGGATGTTCCAATTGCGGTAACTGCGCTAACGGGTCGGGCACTTGAAGAGGTAGGCGTCAGCAATTTTTCCGACTACGCCTTGCAGTTACCGGGTGTTACCGCCGGTGGTAGCGGACCAGGTCAGAACACCATATATATTCGAGGTGTCGCGTCCACAACCCCTAACCTGACAACCGCAGGGGTTGCCGGTTTGGCACCAAACGTAGCTTTTTACCTCGATGAACAGCCGCTTTCGCAACCAGGGCGTAACCTTGACGTTTACGTTGCTGATCTGCAGCGTATCGAAGTCTTGTCGGGACCACAGGGCACCCTGTTCGGCGGTAGTTCACAAGCGGGCAATGTTCGCATGATCACTAATAAACCGGATCACGGTGACACTTATGCCAGCGTCAAACTCGGAGCTGGCTCCATAACAGACGGGGGCGATAGTACCAACGTCGAGCTCATGTTCAACGTAGCTGCCAGCGATACGCTTGCATTCCGTGGTGTTGTGTATGCCGACTATCAAGGTGGTTGGATTGACAGTGTTGCCGGTACCATCGATGCAAGTGAGTCCGCTCGTTTCAGGCCTGTGGGGACGATTCGCGACAATGGTCTCCCGGTTAGCGCACAAAGAGCTGGATTTCAATCCACCGCAGATCTCAGCGGCGTGTCATTCCTCAGCGCGAACGCGCTGGTAAAGAGCGACGTCAACGAAACAGACTATGAGGGTGGGAGAATCAGTGTACATTGGGATTTTATAGAGAACTGGGATTTGCTTGTAAGCCATCAAACCCAGGACGTCGATTCAGACGGAGTCTTTTTCGCGGATCCAGACCTCGGAGACCTTGAGATCGAGCGATTCAGTGAAGACTCTATTAATGACAGTTTCGACAACACTGCATGGACATTGAAGGGCCTTATTGGCACCCTTGAGGTTGTTTACACCGGTGCATACACTGATCGTGAAACGGACCAGAATGTTGACTACACCGACTATCTTTTTGTTGGTCAATACCTTCCTTACTATATTTGCGATGGTAGTGTGACTTATCCTGGTGGTGCCCCGTCTGGATCCTGCCAACCGCCCAATATGTTTGTTGACAGTCAAACTGAGATCGAAGTCACGAGTCATGAGTTCCGGATATCCACCGATCAGTCTAACGCCTTTCGTGTCACGGCTGGCGTTTTCTTCCAGGACCTTGAGCTGACAGAGGTCAACGACTTCACTTATCCAGGATCGTTAGACGCTATCAGTTTTGACGGTGTGACCACCGGTTTTGGACCGAATTATCCACTGACAAACACAGCGGTGACGGGCGAAATAGGAAATGCTTCGCCAGGCTACTTCAGTGATCCTGGTCCCTTTCCAGAAGCTGTCATTTTCCGTAACGACGTAAAGCGCACCGACGAGCAGTATGGCGTCTTCGGTGAATTAACTTACGACTTCAATGAGACATTCTCTGTCACAGTCGGCGCTCGCTACTATGATATCGAAGTTGACTTCGAAGGCAGTGCAAACTCCTCCTTCTTCAATTTCGGTGCGGCCACCGATGCACAGGCGTTTGGTACCAATATCTCGGCACAGTTTGCATCGGATAATACCGTTGGTGCTCCGGATACGGCCGACGCTGACGGTACGATCTTCAAGGTGACCGGAAGTTGGAGTCCGGACAATAATCAGATGTACTATTTGACCTGGTCAGAAGGATTTAGGCCAGGATTGCTCAATCGTCCAGGTGGCAGGATGAACCCGAGTGGCACTTTCACGGTACCCTTTGTGCTGGATACGGATGAGGTGACCAATATTGAGTTTGGTGTCAAGTCCGATTACTTGGAAGGTGGGCTCAGACTTAACGCTGCCTTGTTCTTTGTCGATATCGAGAATTTGCAGACCACTATTTTCGATACCAGTATCGTCAACCTGTTCTTCTCCGATAACGCTGCTGAGGCAGAGGTACGCGGTATTGAAGGCAATTTCATCTGGCTCCCTGAATCGATTGACGGCCTTACCATATCAGGCGCGATTTCGATCCTTGATACAGAAATCACCAAGGTCCTGACGCCTACCAATGATGTTATAAAGGGCGATGAATTGGCCTTTGCACCTGAATTTCAAGGGAACCTGCGCGCCAGATACGAATGGGGTTTCGGCAGCTCCGGATTGACCGCCCATGTCATGCCCTCGATAAGTTGGTCGTCGGAGTCCTTCAGCGATATTATCACCATCAACCGGGTGGAAATGGATAGCTATTTCATGTCAAGCATTACTGCCGGTGTCACCGGTGATACCTGGTCAGCGGAGCTTTACGTGAACAACCTGAGTGATGAGAGAGCCGAAGTTTCGAGTAACTTCGTTTTTGATGCCCAAAGAGTGACCTACGTGCAGCCACGCACCTTTGGTATTCGGTTGAAGCTTGACTTCTAGGTGAAATAAACTCGCTGTAAATCGAATAAGGCGCTCCGTAAGGAGCGCCTTGCAATTTCATGGAGATGTGCGTGTCAACAGACCGAAACACTCCCGACCTCCGGTCGATCCAGGAAAAAGTTGTTGCTAAACGATTTGATGAGGCCATGTCCGACCTGGCACATGTGCTAGCAACAGATCCCGACAATGCCGACGCGCTCTATATGAGCGCAGTTTGCAGGCGCTATACAGCTGAGTTTCAATCAGCGCTTGAATTTCTGGCACAACTCAAAACAGTCTCACCAGAAAATGGACGGGCTCACCAGGAGGAGGGGCACACTTTCCGTGATATGGGACGACCTGACGATGCACTTTTGGCATATTCACGGGCCTGTCGATTGAATCCTGCACTGGAGGCAAGCTGGCAAGGTCAGGTCAAGATCTTATCCGGCAAAGGCAAGCTGCGTGAGGCCCGGAAGGTTCAGGCACAGCTGGAGTACCTGAAGAAACTGCCCCGTCAGTTGATTGCCGTCATGGACCTGATAGCCCAGGGCAAGTTGTTCAAGGCGGAGGATATTTGCAGACAATTCCTGCAAAAAGTACCACACGAGGTAGAAGGCATGCGCCTGCTTGCAGATATTGGCATGCGCCTTGGTGTGCTTGACGATGCTGAGTTCCTTCTGGAGAGCGCGTTGGTTTTTGAACCTGACAATGTTCAGGTGCGTATTGACTACATCCAAGTACTGAGGAAAAGACAAAAATTCGGGCAGGCACTTGAACAGGCAAAATCACTGATTACTCAGTCGCCAGGAAATCTTCAATTCCAGTCCTTGTTTGCAGTGGAGTGTATGCAAACCGGTGACTACGAGACTGCACTTGACGTATTTGATGATGTATTGCAACAGATTCCCGGAGACCCGGTTACGCTGACATCCAAAGGTCATGCGCACAAGACCTGTGGCAACTACGAGGCTTCGGTCTCCTCTTATCACGCGGCCCTAGCAAATCATCCCGAGCACGGAGAAGCCTGGTACTCCCTTGCCAATCTTAAAGTTTATACTTTTGACAATAGCGAAATTACAAACATGCATGCCCAGGAAGGCAGTAACAACCTTTCGCACATGGATCGTGTCTACCTGTATTTCGCGCTGGGGAAAGCCTATGAGGATCAGGGAGATTGTGCAGCCTCGTTCGAATACTACAAACGGGGTAATCGACTGAAAAAGACCCAGAGTCGTTATGATGCAGGAAAAATGTCAGAGGACCTCGCGGCTCAAGCGAAGATCTGCACGGCGGATTTCTTCGATCGTAAATCTGGTGTTGGAAATAACGCATCGGACCCGATCTTTATTCTTGGCCTGCCCCGGGCAGGATCAACGCTACTGGAGCAGATTCTGTCGTCCCATCCGCAGGTTGATGGCACACTGGAGTTGCCGAACATCCTGTCCTTGTCCCAGCACCTGCGCAGGAGAGGGCGACAGAGTGACGCCAGTGAGTATCCTCAGATCCTGGAAGAACTGTCCGATGAGGAATTGACGAAATTTGGCGAGGAGTACATTAGAGACACCCGAATCCATCGACAGAGTGCCCCTTTCTTTATTGATAAAATGCCCAACAACTTCCGGCATGTTGGTCTGATCCATCTGATCCTGCCGAATGCCAAGATTATTGATGCACGCCGATATCCAATGTCGTGCTGCTTCAGTGGCTTCAAACAGCTGTTTGCCGAAGGTCAGGAATTCACATATGGTCTCGAGGAAATCGGCAGATACTATCGGGACTATGTGGGTCTTATGGATCACTGGGACAAAGTACTACCGGGCAAGGTCCTGCGAGTGCAGTACGAGAACGTTGTTGCTGATCTCGAGGCTGAGGTACGGCGCCTGCTTGAGCATTGTGAATTACCTTTCGATGAAGCCTGTCTTGACTATCATAAAACAGAGCGCTCTATTCGTACGCCAAGTTCCGAGCAGGTGCGCCAACCGATCTATCAGGCTGGACTGGAATCATGGCAGCCGTTTGAGCAGTTTCTCGATCCGCTCAAGGCAGCGTTAGGACCGGTTTTGGACAAGTATCCAATGGAATAAACCTGGATAGCAGGTACACAGTCCTGCTAATCAGTGAGTGTTACTTACGTGATTCCTGTAGTAAGCCCATCATGATGCTCACGCACATCAAAAGTAGTATGAAACAAAACGGTAAACCGATAGAAGTGGTCAGCGCCTGAAGAGACGCCATTCCGCCACCAAGTAACAGTGCAATGGAGACCAGGCCTGTGGAGATACACCAGAAAACCCTTTGTTGCACCGGGGCATCCATCTTACCTCCTGCCGTTATCGTGTCTATTACCAGAGAGCCAGAGTCTGCGGAAGTAACAAAAAAGATGGTGATCAGGAGAACGCTTACAGCAGAAACGACCCCGGTCAGTGGCAACACCTCAAGCATCTTGAAAAGGGCAAGTTCAGGCACAGCATTGGCGACTCCTTCATACCCATGATTCAGCAATTGATCGAGGGCATTTCCACCAAAAGTCGACATCCAGATAATGCCAATGATGGTTGGGATCACCAGGACCCAGATAATAAACTCCCGAACCGTACGGCCAAAACTTACTCGGGCAATAAACATGCCTACGAAAGGTGACCAGGATATCCACCACGCCCAGTAAAATATGGTCCAGGTGTGTAAAAAATCTTGGTCGTCACGGCCCACCCAGTTGCTGAGTTGAGGCAGGTAAAACAGGTAGTCGATTGTTGCCTGCACCATGACATAGATGATGGTAAGTGTTGGTCCGGCTACCAGCACGAACAGCAAGAGCAGACCTGCCAGCCCCATGTTTAATTCACTGAGTCGCTTAACACCTCTGTCGAGTCCAGCCACCACAGATACCAGTGCAATGCTGATGATGAACACAATTAACATGATTTTCACACTTGTTGTGTCTTCGATGCTGAACAGATAGTTAAGCCCGGCAGCAATTTGTTCGGCACCGAAGCCAAGGGATGTAGCCAGTCCAAATACAGTTGCCAACACTGCGATAGTATCGACCATGTGGCCGAAAGGTCCCCAAACGGCTTTGCCAATAATTGGGTAGAAGGCTGAACGCAGAGTTAAGGGCATTCCACGGTTGAAAGAAAAAAAAGCCAGCGCGAGTCCCACGATAGCGTAAATCGCCCAGGCGTGAAGACCCCAGTGAAAAATAGCGGCAGACATTCCAACTGCCCTGGAATCGGGTGTGTTTTCTGGATCAATGCCAAGAGGAGGATTCAGGGTGTGTGTTACAGGCTCTAGAACACCGAAGAACATGAGGCCTATACCGACACCAGCAGCGAACAACATGGCCAGCCAGGCAGGATAGTTGTAGCGTGGCGTCGCCTGGGGACCGCCAAGTCGAATTCGACCATACGGGGAGAAGGCGAGGAAAAAGCAGAATAGAACGAATGAGTTTGCGGAGATCAAAAAAAATGCATCGAACCTGGTGGTTACCCAGGAATTTAGTTCTATGTACATCATCTCGGATTGTTCCTGGAAGATGAGCGTACATACCACCAGCGCCAGCACCAGTATTGCAGACACCAGAAAAACGGGGTTGTGGATATCAAGTCCAAATATTTGGATGTTATCTTGGCCTAATGTGTGGCCGATATCTGCATCATCCGTGGTATCTGCTTCGTTGCTCAAGGTGCGTGCTCCGTATGAAATTGTTGTTCTTGTGTCAGGTTATCAAGCACAGGGTGAGTTGATCCTTTGAGACTCACTATGATTATTAAGAATAGAACTGCTCTATTGCGTAAAAAGTGTTCTGCCGAATGGCTGTTCGGGTCATGGGATCGGCTCCACATCGATCGCAATTGCCAAGACAACGGTGAAATCTCGCAATTGCAAATCTACGTCTCTATTCTTCATTCCTCACACTGGCCATGACAAGTCACCCTAGCGTACAGGTTATGAATACCGAACCCTAGCGCGATTTTCACCTCCATGTTCCGGGCATGTCGTTTTTGACCTTTCTGAAGTCGTTCCGGTAGCTACAGCCCGGTGATTTCTGGCGCAAACTCGCCCAATTCAGCATGCTGCCGGAGGTCATTGAGTACCCTTGTCTTGTAGGTCGGGAATTTGGATGAGCGCATCAGATGAACAGTCATTCACGCAAGAATAGAGCGGGAGGAAGAAACGCCAGAAAAGCTGCGCGACGCTCGTCTGTGGGTGAAATCAGCCCCTTTATTGAACGCAAAATTCCTTACTATGAATTGCTCGACGAGAGTGGGCTGGAGCTTATAGAACACAATGCAGATAGTGTTCTCGCCGAAATCGGGATCGAGTTCAAAGACTTTCCGCGGGCACTTGAATTGTTCAAAGAAGCAGGGGCTGACGTCAATGGTGAACGTGTCATGTTTCCGAGAGGATTGTGTCGTTCCATCATCCAAGCCTCAGCACCGGCAGAATACACGCAACATGCCAGAAATCCTGCGCGAAGCGTTATCGTAGGAGGTAAGCGTACAGTCCTGGCTCCGGCTTATGGTTCTCCCTTTGTTCGAGATCTCGACAAAGGGCGATGTTATGCGACCATCGAGGACTTTCAGAATTTCGTCAAACTCACCTATATGAGTCCAGGCCTTCACCATTCAGGTGGCACTGTATGTGAACCATTGGATCTACCTGTAAACAAACGTCATTTTGATATGGTGTATAGCCACCTAAAGTATTCCGATAAACCTTTCATGGGATCGGTGACGCATCCTGATCATGCTCAGGATACTGTGGATATGGCGAAAATTGTATTCGGTGACGAGTTTGTGGAACAAAATACGGTAATCACCAGTCTGATTAATGCGAACTCTCCGCTGACTTTCGATGCCGCGATGCTTGGGGCGGCAACTGTTTATGCCGAGCATAATCAAGCGACCATGATTTCTTCGTTTATTTTAGCCGGTGCCATGTCGCCGGTTACTGTGATCGGAACTGTAACCCAGATACTGGCAGAAGCATTGGCGGGATTGGCTTATATACAACTAGTTAAACCAGGTGCCCCTGTAATTTTCGGAACTTTCGCTGCGGCTGTCTCTATGCAGTCTGGCGCACCCACCTTTGGAACACCGGAGCCAAGTTTCGTGATGTACTCGGCTGCCGCTTTAGCCAGACGCCTGGGTGTGCCATTTCGAAGTGGTGGGGGTCTGTGCGCTTCGAAACTGCCAGATGCGCAGGCAGCTTATGAAGCTGCCAACACACTGCAGGTGTCCGCTCATGCTGGGGTTAACTTCATGTTACATACAGCGGGTTGGCTCGAAGGTGGGCTGGTGATGGGTTACGAGAAGTTTATCCTGGATGCTGACCAGGCCAGCATCCTGGGAGTTTTCCTTGATGGAGTTGATCTATCAGAAAATGCGCAGGCCATGCAGGCGCTGCATGAAATTGGGCCAGGCTCACACTTCCTCGGTGCAGAGCATACACAGAATAATTTTGAAACAGCCTTTTATCGGTCAACCACTGCGGACAGTAACAGTTTTGAGCAGTGGGAAGCGGAGGGTGCGATGGATGCAGCAAAGCGTGCCAACGGCATCTGGAAAAAGATGCTGGAGGATTACCAGCCACCGACATTGGACCCTGCCGTTGATGAAGCACTGATTACATTTATACAACGTAGAAAATCAGAATTCCCTGACAAGGACTACTAGGATCTTTCAACATGAATGACATAACTGACGAAGATTATGATGATGAAGAGATTATCTTGGAAGAGCTGAAAGATGATGAACTCGTCGAACAGATGCGGGATGATCTCTATGATGGCTTGAAGGATGAAATTGAGGAGGGCACTACCATACTGTTAGATCGTGGTTGGAATGCTGAAGCAGTGTTGAACCAGGTGCTCGTCGGTGGTATGCAAATTGTAGGCATTGATTTTCGCGATGGCATCTTATTTGTACCTGAGGTGCTGCTTGCAGCCAATGCCATGAAAGGCGGTATGGCGATATTAAAACCACTACTTGCTGAGGGCGGAATTGAACCCCTGGGCAAAATGGTAGTTGGCACGGTAAAAGGGGATATTCACGACATTGGCAAAAACCTGGTAGGAATGATGATGGAAGGGGTCGGGTTCCAGGTTGTAGATATCGGCATAAACAATTCCGTAGACGAGTATTTTTCGGCGTTGGAAGAACATAAGCCTGACATACTCGGTATGTCGGCACTACTCACCACCACCATGCCCTACATGAAGGTCGTCATTGATGAGATGGTGTCTCAGGGTATTCGCGATGACTATGTGGTTATGGTAGGTGGTGCGCCCTTAAACGAAGAGTTTGGCGAGGCAATCGGTGCTGATGCCTACTGCAGGGATGCAGCTCACGCGACAGATTTGAGTTCGAAGCTCGTTCACAATCATAGAGCTTCCCGCGGCTAGGGATGTGTTGATTAATGGCGGCGTGAGATCGCACCCATCAAGTCTGCCGATGAACCAGTTGTTGTCGCCCAATCAGTTGCTGCACGGTTTGAAGGACAGTCTTCGGATGATCTTCTGCTGGCACTCATTCAATATCATGATGTGAGGGAGTCAGGAAATTGTACTTCATGAGACATTGGTCTGTTTGTCACAGCCGCCAGCTGAAAAAAATCTACGAGGTCATTGAGAGGCTTCTCACGCGACTCTATCCAGTCATATCGAAATTTGGATATGAGCGCGCAGAGATTCCGGTTTTCGCGGTGGAAAAAACCATCAAAGGACTGTTACTGGATAGTCAAAATTGCGGACAGTGCATTGTGGGTTCCACAGGCATGTCTTGTCCGAGAAACTGTCCTAAATTGCTACGAAATGGGCCATGTGGTGGTGTGCGGACTGATGGAATGTGTGAAGTTCTGCCAGCGATGACTTGTGTCTGGGTTCTGGCTTGGCAGGGTAACAAGCAGATGACCGATACTGAGTATCCTATACAGGTTGTACAACCTGCTATAGATAACCGTTTGCGAGGGTCATCAGCCTGGTTACGTGAAGTTAGGCGCAGAGCGGGGGAAACTGGTCTTGAAATTTGATGATGAACCTCTGATTTTGGGTGAAAACCTGCCAATTAGACCAGGACATAACTCACCTGGCCGACTTGAGCGCGTGCTCCGTTCTGGTGGGTTCGCTGTTACGGCGGAAATCTCACCACCAGATTCTGCAGACCCTCGTGAGGTATATGAAAGGGCTGCGGTATTTGATGGAGTCGTTGACGCAATGAATGCTACTGACGGTGCCGGCGCAAACTGCCATATGTCCAGTGTCGGCATGTGCTCGCTGCTGACACGCAGAGGCTATGCCATGGTCATGCAGGTTTCCTGTCGTGATCGCAACAGAATAGCTATTCAGGGCGACGTGCTGGGTGCATCGGCTATGGGTGTTTCAAATGTACTGTGCCTGACGGGGGATGGCGTCCAAGTCGGGGATCATCCGGAAGCCAAACCCGTATTTGATCTGGATTGCATGGCTGCATTGTCGATGTTGCGAAATATGAGAGATAACCACTGTTTCATGAGTGGACGAGAAATAACGAGCCCACCAAAGGTGTTTCTTGGTGCTGTAGCTAACCCTTTTGCACCTCCCTTGGATTACCGGCCCCTGCGTCTGGCGAAAAAAATCACCGCTGGTGCTCAGTTTATTCAGACCCAGTATTGTTATGATATTAAAGTATTCGAGCATTATATGAAAGAGGTTCGCAGGGAAGGGTTGCACGAGGAAGTGTTCATCCTGCCTGGTGTTGGACCACTGGCATCGGCACGAACGGCACAGTGGATTCGCAGCAATGTGCCAGGTGTACATATCCCTGATGCTGTCATTAACAGGCTTAAGAATGCAAAGGATCAGACTGAAGAGGGTATTAGGATCTGTGTGGAAATGATCCAGATGCTCAAGGAAATAGAAGGCATCCACGGTGTTCATATCATGGCGTATCGCCATGAACACAGGGTTGCTGAAGTTGTTGAGCGTTCCGGTGTACTTGAAGATCGTGTTCCCTGGCATCCCGGCTTAGCCGTGGCACCCATGGAAGAGTCTCCCATTCATGAAAGACTGGGAACCGTCAACCCATGAATATGAAGATAAAACAGTGACAGAAGTTGAACTCAGTTCACCCAAGCAGGCTGGCTTAAACTTACAGGTTGGTTTGATGGCAAGTCTTTATTCAGTTCCGTTACTAAGGAATGATCTATGAAATCTCATGCAAAGGTGGTCGTCATCGGTGGTGGCGTTGTTGGTGTCAGCGCCTTGTATCATCTGGCTCGCAAGGGCTGGGGAGAGGATATTGTTCTGCTGGAAAAGGCGGAATTGACATCCGGGTCCACCTGGCACGCCGCTGGGCTGCTGCCGCTATTCAATATGAGCTACAGCGTTGGACAGGTGCATAAGTATTCCGTCAATCTTTATCAGCAGTTGGAAGAAGAAACGGGGCAATCCGTCGGATTTCGACAGGTAGGCAACCTGCGCTTGGCTATGAACCAGGATCGAATGGACGAGTACTACCAGTACGCTGCCACGGCAAGAACCATCGGCATAAACGTACAATTTCTCACACCTGATGAAATTTACAGGAAATGGCCTTTGTGCAACCCCGAAGGCCTTGTAGGTGGTATTTTTCATCCTGACGATGGTTATATCCAGCCCGCCGATCTGACGCAGGCGCTTGCAAAGGGTGCTCGTGCCCGTGGAGCCACAATACATAGAAACACGGCTGTGATTGGCATTGAGCAGCAACCCGCTGGAAACTGGCTAATCAATACGTCACAGGGTGACATTAGCTGTGAGCATATTGTCTCAGCCAGTGGTAACTATGCAAGACAGACCGGCGCCATGGTTGGCCTGGACATTCCGGTGATCCCTGTTCAACACCAGTACATTGTTACCGAGCCCCATCCTGAGCTTGTCAGGAGGAAACAGAATGGCGAACCTGAACTTGGGGTTCTGCGAGAATCTGATGGTTCCTGGTATCTTCGCGAAGAAAATGATGGCTTTATCCTCGGGCCATACGAAAAAGATGCACCTGCCTGTTATGTAGATGGACCGGACCCAAGTGCCGAGTATGAATTGTTCCAGGAAGACCTCGATCGCCTCACACCCCACATTGAGGCTGCCATATCGCGAGTTCCGGCATTCGCCGAAGTGGGAATCAAACAAGTTTACAATGGTGCGATTGCGTATACACCAGATGGCAATCCCATCGTTGGGCCTGCATGGGATAGAGATAACTTTTGGCTGAATGAAGGCCATAGTTTTGGTATTACTGCCGCGGGTGGTGCCGGTTGGCAATTGGCGGAGTGGATTGTTGAGGGCGAGCCGACCATTGACATGTTGGGCATTGAACCGAGGCGCTTTGGTGACTATGCAAATAAGGATTATCTCGTGGCCAAGAACGAAGAGGCCTATGCGAATGTCTTTGTAATCCATTATCCCGATGAAGAACGTCCAGCTGCAAGACCACTGCGAACCGCACCCTGCTACGAGCGACTTAAGAAAATGGGTGCTGTGTTTGGTCAGAAGTTTGGCTGGGAGCGGCCCAACTGGTTCGCCAGCGAAGGCATGGCAGCTGAAGATGACTGGTCTTTTAGGCGTTCCAAGTGGTTTGCTGCTATCGGCAGGGAAGTGGCGAACGTCACCAGCAACGTGGGTCTGCTGGATATGACAGCGTTTGCCAAGTGCCGAGTTTCCGGCCCTGGTGCGGAAAGCTTTCTTGATTACTTTGTCGCTAACCGTTTACCCAGGAAAATCGGTGGTATTGGCCTTTGCCATGCTCTGAATTCCCATGGTGGGGTTCATTCTGAATTCACGATTGTCAGAGAGTCTTCAGGTTCCTTCTACCTGGTCTCCGCCGGTGCGTTGCAAAGGCTCGATCATGATTATCTGCGAAAGTTCATGCCGCGTGACGGCAGTGTACGGTTCACGCAACTGACCTCCAGTCAGGGTGTTCTGGTCCTTTCAGGGCCTCGTTCAAAAGAACTGCTTGAGCGTGTGTCATCCGCTGATTTTTCCAACAGAGCATTTCGGTGGTTGACGGCACAAAACATACGCATCAACATGGCACCCGTTACCGCGATGCGTGTTAACTACATCGGAGAGCTGGGCTGGGAGATTCATCACTCCCTGGAATATCAGAATCGAATTTTTGATGCGCTTTTTGAAGCCGGTGAAGATCTTGGTTTGAAACCCTTCGGCATTCGAGCGATGGATTCTATGCGTCTGGAGAAATCCTATCGAATGGTAGGCACCGAACTATCCATAGAGTACTCGGCTTATGAGTCTGCACTTGATCGATTTATCCAGCCGGACAAAGGAGATTTTCTGGGTAGGGAAGCACTACTGGCATCGAAACATGCAGGCTTGAATAATCTTCTTGTAACTCTCGAGGTGAAAAATGTCGAAGATGCGGATGCGCTTGGAAATAATGCCTTAACATTAGATGGTGAACTCGTTGGTCGGGCGACCGGAGGCGGATTTGGTTTCCGAGTAAACAAGTCCCTTGCACTGGGCATGGTGAAGGCAGAATTGGCTATCCCCGGCACCGAACTCCAGATAGAGATTCTGGGTAAGACATTTGATTGTGTCATTGTCCCGGAGAGTCCCTTCGATCCTGAAAATGAACGGTTGCGTAATGTTAACGGGGCCAATAATGTCTGAAAATGCATCTGGTGCCTGTCTATGCGGAAATATTACATTTGACAGGTTCGTTAGCTGGTACCCGTCATCAGACTTTGCAGAAAGAGGATTTTGCGGTCACTATGGTTCCAGCCTTTTTCGGCATCGGCAGGAAGGAGAATCTATTGGCATCATGACTGATACATCGAGTCAGCCCACTGGACTTACATCGAGTCGACATATTTTTGTACCTGAAGATGACTGCTATGTTATCGATGATGATCTTCCCGGACATGCAGACTATGGCCCGTTAGGCGAGTGATGCTATGAGCCACTACTCTGCTTTTCAATTGTTAAAAAATGCGGTCAGCCATAATCGTCATTGGCCGAAGGCTTGGAGGAAGCCGGAACCGAAAACCCAGTATGAGGTTGTCATTGTTGGTGGCGGAGGACACGGTCTTGCAACTGCATATTATCTCGCTAAAGTGCATGGTATATCCAACATCGCAGTACTCGAAAAGGGCTGGATTGGTGGCGGTAATACAGGCCGGAATACCACCATCGTGCGTTCTAACTACCTCTGGACTGAATCTGCGCTCCTGTATGAAAAATCCCTAAAATTGTGGGAAGGGCTGAGCCAGGAGCTCAACTACAATGTCATGTTCAGTCAGCGAGGGGTCTATAACCTGGGACACAGTCTGCAGGATATGAGGGACATTGAGCGCAGAGTCAGTGCCAATCGGTTAAATGGAATTGATGCCGAAGTGGTATCACCAGTGCAGATCAAAAAGGCAATCCCTGAAATCAACATATCATCAAGTACGCGTTATCCCATTATGGGTGCTTCCTTTCAAAAAAGAGGAGGTGTCGCACGCCACGATGCAGTGGCCTGGGGATATGCGCGGGCAGCAGATGCGCTAGGGGTCGACATTATTGAGCAATGTGAAGTGACGGGAATCGAACAGACTAACGGGAGCGTTTCGGCACTCGAAACCAGCAGAGGCCGTATCGGTACTCAAAGGGTTGGTGTTGTGGTTGCCGGTAATGCAAGCGTCGTTGCTTCCATGCTTTCGTTGAGGCTACCCATAGAAAGTCATCCGTTGCAGGCTTTTGTTTCTGAACCCCTCAAGCCGGTTCTGGATACAGTAGTGATGTCTAACGCCGTTCATGGCTATATCAGTCAGTCTGACAAGGGAGAGCTGGTGGTAGGCGCTGGTATTGACAGTTATAACGGGTATGGCCAGCGTGGCAGCTTCCAGACAATTGAACATGCGGTTCAAGCGATTCTGGAACTGTTTCCGGCTTTCAGCAGGGTTCGATTGATGCGAATGTGGGGAGGTATCGTTGATGTATGTCCCGATGCCTGCCCCATAATTTCAAAGACACCAGTGACGGGTTTGTATTTTAACTGTGGCTGGGGTACCGGCGGATTCAAGGCTACCCCGGGTTCTGGCTGGGTGTTTGCGCACACCATTGCCAGAGACGAGCCGCATCCCCTCAATCAACCATTTACGTTGCAGAGATTTGAGACTGGCGCACTCATCGATGAACATGGCGCAGCCGGCGTTGCGCACTAGGTATTGACGGTAGATAAGTATGTTACTCATCAAATGCCCTTGGTGTGGAGATCGTGCAGAAACCGAATTCAGTTACGGTGGAGAGGCTGGTATTAAACGTCCGCCAGCACCTGAGGAACTGAGTGATGAGCAGTGGGCTGACTACCTCTTTATGCGCAAGAATCCTCGTGGTCAGCACCAGGAGCTTTGGAATCATAGTCAGGGATGTCGTCGCTGGTTTGGAGTTGAACGACATACCGTGAATTACGAGATATCCAGAAGTTTCACTCTTGCTGGCAACGACATAGAGCAGGGGACCTGACCATTGGCGGCTAATCGACTGTCATCCGGTGGCCGTATTGATAGGTCAAAGCCGATTGACTTTACCTTCAATGGTAAGAACTATGCTGGGTTTGTCGGAGACACGCTTGCATCTGCCTTATTGGCTAACGGTGTGTCCATTGTTGGCAGGAGCTTCAAACTGCATCGCCCCCGCGGCATTGTTGGCTGTGGCTCTGAAGAACCCAATGCAATCATGCAGATTGGGGTCGGCGCACAGACTGAACCAAATCCTCGTGCTACCCAGATAGAACTTGTGCAAGGTCTTGAGGCGACTTCAACGAAAGGCTGGCCAGGATTACGGCTCGATGTTGGTGAAATTGGTGATCTCCTCGGCCGTGTGTTCAGCGCCGGTTTTTATTACAAAACCTTTATGTATCCGCGGTTCATGTGGCGTTTATATGAGAGATTCATCAGACGATCTGCTGGTTTTGGAAAGGTACCTGCAGAATCTGATCCGGATCAGTATGAGCACAGCAACGCGCATTGTGATGTGCTGGTGGTTGGAGCAGGTCCCGCTGGTTTGATGGCGGCATTGGCAGCTGCAAAATCTGGCGCCAGCGTTATGCTGGTGGACGAGCAAAATGAACCAGGCGGCAGGCTGCTTTCAAGTAGCGAGGCGATTGATTCACGGCCCGCATCGGATTGGATAGCTGCAATGCGCGCACAGCTGGAGCAATTTGAAGACTTCAACCTGCTGACTCGAAGTACAACATTTGGTTACTATGACCATAATTACGTGACTATCGCAGAGCGTTGTAGGGAGTTCCCCGGGAGCACCAGTCAGGTCAGACAACGACTCTGGAAGGTAAGAGCCAAACAGGTCGTCCTGGCCCAGGGTGCGTTCGAGAGACCTCTGGTTTTTTGTAATAACGATCGGCCAGGTGTCATGCTGGCATCTGCAGTCTCAAGCTATGTAATTCGTTACGCTGTATGTCCCGGCAGACGAGTGGTGATCTTTACAAACAATGACTCCGCCTATCAAACTGCACTTGATCTTGCCCAGCGAGGTATCCAGGTAGCGGCGGTTATAGATAGCCGGATTGGTGGTGCAGATGGCGCTCTTTCAGCGATTCTGGATGCTGAAGGAATACCAATGATGCTGGGTCACATTGTATGTGACGTGATCGGACGGCATCGAGTCAGTGGCGTTAAGGTTGCCCGCTGGCAGGGTGACGCCAATGAAATCGTTGACGGCGATACTCAAATTGCATGTGATCTCCTGGCAATGTCAGGGGGCTGGAGTCCTGCAATTCACCTGCATTCCCAGTCTGGTGGCAAGAGTCATTGGGATTCTGAACTGAGTTGTTTTCTACCTGATGAACATTCCCAATTGAACTGCTCAGCAGGTGCTGGCAGAGGCAAATGGAGCTTGTCAGCCTGTCTGATGGATGGTCTTTCTTCAGGACTGGAGGCAGCTGTTCGCTGTGGTTTTGAATCGCCAGACATTGGGGTTCCAACCTCTGTTGACCATCAAGAGAATCCCATCGAATCGTTGTGGCGGGTGCCGGCAACTCAGGACATTGATCAATGCGCAAAGCAATTTCTTGATTTCCAGAATGATACCAGCGTAGCGGATGTAAGGCAGGCAGTTCGAGAGGGCTATCAGAACGTCGAACATGTGAAAAGATATACTGCCCTTGGTTTTGGCACAGACCAGGGCAAGCTTGGCAACATTAATGGCATGGCAGTATTAGCAATGGCGCTTGGCGAGCCGATCGAGAATATCGGTACGACTACCTTTAGGCCGTGCTATACACCGACAACCTTTGGCGCGATCGCTGGTGATGGCGTTAAGCAACTGTTTGATCCCGTTAGGAAGACACCCATTCATGATTGGCATGAAGCCGTTAACGCACCCATGGAGGTGGTTGGGCAGTGGCTCAGACCCTGGTACTTTCCGCGAAATGATGAGCCGCAACATAAATCAGTGTCGAGGGAGTGTCTTGCCGTTCGCAACTCAGTGGGGGTAATGGACGCATCGACATTGGGAAAAATAGATGTAAGAGGTCCTGATGCAGTGAAGTTTCTGGATCGAATCTACACTCATAACGTAGCGAAAATGAAAGTAGGACGTTGTGCCTACTGTATCACCCTTGGTGAAGATGGCATGGTCAGGGACGATGGTGTTATGGCGAGGCTTGAGGATCAGCATTTTTACCTGACGACAACGACGGGGGGCGCAGCCAGTGCTATGACCTGGCTTGAACTCTGGCTGCAGACTGAGTGGCCGGAACTTGAGGTTTACCTGACTTCGGTTACCGATCATTACTCAACTATTGCAGTAGCGGGTCCCAAGAGCAGACGTGTGTTGCAAAACCTTGGTTGTGACATTGATCTTGAAGCCAGCAGTTTCCCGTTTATGACAGTGCGAAAGGCTCAACTGGGAGGATGGGCTGTGCAGATCTTCCGTGTAAGCTTTTCCGGAGAACTTGCGTTTGAAATAAACATCGATAGCCGTTTTGCTCTGGCCATGTGGGAAAAAGTGATGTCTGCCGGAGAGGAGTTTGGCATTACTCCCTACGGGACGGAAAGCATGCACGTGCTTCGTGCCGAGAAAGGGTTTGTTATCGTGGGCCAGGAAACAGATGGATCAGTCACGCCGATGGATTTGAAAATGAATTGGCTACTGGCAAAAGACAAAGATTTTCTCGGTAAGCGTTCCCTTGCGAGACCAGATTCCGCCAGACCTGATCGAAAACAGCTGGTGGGTTTGTTGTCCGCTGATGAGCAGACAGTTCTGCAGGAGGGAATGCAGTTGCTACTGGATGAACCGCCAGGATCGGTATCAAGCCCAGTGCCAATGGCGGGGCATGTTACCTCCGCTTATCACAGTTCTTTTCTTGGGCATCCCATTGCCTTGGGCCTGCTTGAAGCTGGACACAAGCGATCTGGTGAAACGGTCTATGCGCGTGCATCTGATGGAACGACAGTGCCGGTTACTGTTGGTTCCAGTGTCTTTGTAGACCCGAAAGGGGAGCGACAGAATGTCTGAATCTGTCAGCAGGCACGGCCTGGAAAATTTTCTGGCAAAAAATCCATTACAGGAGGCGCAAGCTGATATGGAACTTCGGATTCTGCAGGATCGCGGTCATATCAACCTGAGGGGGAACCCGCTGGATTCACATTTTCTGGAGGTTTCCAGGCGGATATTGGGTCAGGACCTTGCATTAGAAAACAATACTATCACTGTCGGCGAGCATTTTGTTTTCTGGCTGGGCCCCAATGAGTGGCTACTGGTGTCCCCGGATGCAGTTACGAGGAGACTTCTGAATCAATTTGAAATGATGCTCAGTGATTGCTTTGCCTGCGCGACAGACCTGAGTGGCGGCCAGATGCTCCTTGAGATCGAAGGAGATCAAGTCAGGCAGTTACTCGCCAAAGGATGCACGATCAATTTTCACCCTCGGGAGTTCCACCATCTGTCATGCGTGCAGAGTGGTATTGCTAAAACCAGTGCACTGATTGGTTACGTAAGAGAGCCAGATTGTTTTGCTATCGTTGTCAGACGTAGTTTTGGAGAATATCTTGCCAACTGGCTGAGCCATGCAGGCAGGGATTTTGGCATTGGTATTAATCAAATACGCTCGAAAAATCCTCCGTACGAAGCGACGCTAGAGGAATGATGCAGCTTCGTGTGGCAGAAGTGTGGCCAGCACAAATATATCAAATTAAAAAATGCATATATCCCGTACATCCCTTAATTTATGGCGCCCCGAGCAGGAGTCGAACCTGCGACCCCCCGCTTAGGAGGCGGATGCTCTATCCGGCTGAGCTACCGGGGCTTGGGCCGGATTGTAACAGATCGGGTTGATTTGGACGTGTTTAGAAGCCTTAATATGCGAATGCATATTAAGCGGATTCTTGAAGAGACAAAGACCATTGCGGTTGTTGGATTATCTAACAATCCCACAAAAGCGAGTTTCGGCGTGGCGAAATACCTGATGCCTTTTTACAGGGTGATTCCTGTGAATCCGGAATATGACGAGGTTCTTGGTTTGCGCTGTTATCCCGATCTACAGTCCATTCCGGAAAAGGTTGATATGGTTGATTTGTTCCAGAGAAGCGAGAATGTCATGCCGTTTGTCCGGCCCAGTATTGATATTGGTGCAAGGTATTTCTGGATGCAGATGGGTATCCGGAGTGCCAGAGCAAGGGCAGACCTGGAAGCTGAGGGCATTGAGGTGGTTGAAGATCTTTGTCTAAAGGTAGAACACGCGCGATTTCTTTGATAAAAATGTAATTTCCGGACCCTTACCCTGGTCTATAACTAATGGTTCCTAAATAATTACTGTCCCTATGCAAGATACCCGATCCCTGTTACTCGAGACTGATTTCCCACCACTTCACCGTTTGAAACTGAATACGCTTCAAGTCAATCTTGGCTACCTGTGTAATCTCAGTTGTACCCACTGTCATGTCAATGCTGGTCCGGCACGGACCGAGCTGATGGACAGGGAGATGGCTGAACTTGTGCTGGCTTTTCTTGGTCGATATGACATTAGCATATTGGATTTAACCGGCGGTTCTCCAGAGATGAATCCCAATTTCCGGCAGCTGGTGATTCAAGCACAGGACATGGGGATCCAGGTGATGGACAGATGCAATCCGACGATTCTCATGGAGCCTGGCTATGAGTATTTAGCTAACTTTCTGGCAGAGCACGAAGTTGTGGTTAACGCCTCGATGCCCTGCTATCAGGAGCAGAATGTCGACAGACAACGTGGCAAAGGGGTGTACCAGGACAGCATCGCGGGTTTGCAGAAACTTAATGATGCAGGCTACGGGAAAGCGGGCAGCAATCTTGTACTGAACCTGGTCTATAACCCTGACGGGCCCATTCTGCCTCCTGATCAGCAGTCTCTCCGGGAGGTCTATCAGCAGGCACTTAAGGATGAGCACAACATTGTTTTCAACGAACTGTTTGCACTGGCGAACATGCCTATCAGTCGTTTTGGTGCCCGTCTGCTGGCGAAGAATCAGTATGATGAGTACATGAATCTGCTTCGCGGATCATTTTCAGAAGGAAATCTCGAGACGGTTATGTGCCGAACTCTGCTCAGTGTCGATTACCAGGGCTACGTCTATGACTGTGACTTCAACCAGATGCTGATGATGCAGACGCTGGCAAGTGACAGACCCAAACCACACCTCAGAGATCTGATTGACCAGGAACTGGAAGGGAGTCCTATCGCTATTGGTGAACACTGCTACGGGTGTACCGCGGGTCAGGGCAGTAGCTGCGGTGGTGCTCTGGTTTAGGGCTGTTGATGATATCTGACTGTCCAAAGATATCCATTGTCATCCCCGTATTGAACGAGGCAGATGTAATTGAAAGCACGCTGTCGAATCCTGAGCACATTAACCTTGAGGTCATTGTTGTTGATGGCGGCAGCAGTGATGAAACGCTGGACATCATCAGCCAGCATCAATGCAAGATGATAGATGCTGCTGCCGGGCGCGCCAACCAGATGAACAAAGGTGCGGATGCTGCAACAGGGGACATTCTGATATTTCTGCATGCCGATAGCGTATTGCCAGCGGAATTTGATTCCTGCCTGTGCACAGACTTCTGGTCATCAGAGAAATCCTGGGGTCGATTTGATGTACGATTGAGTGGAACGCACCCGCTGTTTCGTATCATCGAAGGTTTTATGAACAACCGGTCTCGACTGACGGGAATCTGTACCGGAGACCAGGCGATATTTGTCAAGCGAGAAGCCTTCGCCAAAATTGGTGGATTTGCACCAATTCCCCTGATGGAAGATATAGAAATCAGCAAGAGCCTGAAGAAGATATCGCCACCTTTTTGCATAAAATCTCGTCTTGTGACGTCAAGCCGCCGTTGGGAGAAAAACGGTATCATCAAAACAATCCTCCTGATGTGGAAATTGAGACTGATGCACTTTGTTGGCGTGAAGAGCCATGTGCTTGCAAAACATTACAGCAAGACGCCAGCACCTTCATAGAATGATGGACAGACCCCGGTTGGTAATATTCTGTAAAGCACCGATTCCTGGTGACGTGAAGAGTCGACTGATCGCTTCGTTTGGCATTGAGGGGGCTGCGAAGATTCACGAGGATCTGGCTGCCCGCCTGATTGTGCAGTGTCTGCAATCAGGACTTGCAGACACTATCGATATTGAACTCTGGTGCAGTCCAGCCACGGATCACGATTTCTATCATCAGTTTGATATCTCGCGGTTCCTCCAGCAGGGAGATGACCTGGGTGAACGAATGCTGAATGCCTTTATGTACGCCAAAACTGTGACCGTTCTGATTGGCACCGATTGTCCGAATCTGTCGACTGACTATTTGCGGCGATCATTTGATCTGCTGTCCAGTCACGACGCAGTTCTTGGCCCAGCAGAAGATGGCGGCTATGGATTGATTGGTTTGCAGCGAGCTGAGGCGGATGTATTCAATGATATCAATTGGGGCACAGAAGATGTGTGTTCAGATACCTGCCGACATTTTAATACGCTTGGGATGAACTGGGCGCTGATGCCCTTGCTGTGGGATGTCGACAGACCCGAAGATGTCGATCGATGGCGAAGCTTTATATCAGTCTCAGATCAATCAGACTCTTAGCACCAGAAGATATCGCTTCTTCTACTGGTCTCGGCTCCCAGCCAGTTGTTTTGAGATATCGATGAACCAGCGTTCACTATTGCTGCAAATTAACTGCTGCCAATTCGACTTTGTTTGCATTATCTGAGTGTGGCAAGGACTGACCGAACCGCGCCTTGCCGAGATCATGAACGGTGTTTCGTACCGAGTAGCCATGGTTCAGGAGTTCGAGAATATTATGTGAGGTAATGAAACCGGAGGCGCGGGTTATGAGGATCTTATGCGTCATATCCTGAGTGTGACGTTATATGTCGAAATTTGAAATCAGGGTAATTTTGCTGGTGTCGGGTGGTGGTGGAGGCTTGCCTTTTTTCTCATCCTTGTTCAGCAAATCGGTACCCGGGAATGCCAGTGACATGCCGGTGGTGTCAGGGTCCAGTAATTCCACGTCCTCTTTTATCGTGTCGAGCATGGCGCCAGGTTCATCCAGCCCGAAATCAGGTGCATCAAGCTTTGGAACTTCAGGGGCTGGTTCGATGATATTCGATCCATCATTCTCGGCGACGCTGTACTCGCTCAGATCAATATCGGCTTGTTCATATTCTTTCTCTTCAATCAGCGGGGTGCCGTCGTTCTCTGCAACCGAAAATTCACTCAAATCAAGATCAGGTGATTCGACTTCCGGTTCCGGCTCGAACAGATTTCCTTTATTGGGTCGGAGGGTGAAGTCGGCATCAGGCACTTCAGGTGTTGCTGCAGGTGCTTTCGAGGCTGGTGTCGCTGTTTTGGCAGCAGCGGCTGGATCAGACTTGATAATTTTAACTCTGACGCTGGCACCGGCTTTCTTGAGTACAGAGACGTATCTAGCTGCTTCAGCCTTATCAGTTGTGCGTTTCAGAACGATGGTTTTGCCGGAGAAGAGGGCCTGCATTTTTTCGGCATCTGCTTTCAACAGTTTTGCCATATGGGCTTTAACGGAGATAACCTGAAATCCTTCGACGATCTCTCCACTAAATACGATGGCATATGTGACGGAAGCCATATCGATGCGACATTCCCCGTTGTGCTGAATATAAGATGGTAATGGAAAATACCGCAGGTTTATATATTTGCAGGATGTTCCTGATCGGATGTCTTAGACTTTAGTGATGGCTGAGGGATTTCCCGACTCATTTAAGAGGTTGGGTAAATGAGTCGAAGTCTCGATTGACAAAAAGTTGATGCTCTAGGGTCAGCAGGTCGAACACTGCCTGATATTCAATCAAGTCTTTGGAAACTGTGTGACGTCAGTCCATATGGTACCACCTGGCCCTTCTTGCTAAGAGACACTTCTACTAATTTAAGCTAAAGCAGAAGAGTTTCAAATGAGCATGTCAAACACAGAAAAATACGCTAAGGATATTGGGTGCAGGAACGCCTTAGGTTTTCATCAGAAGAGAAAATAAGAATAGTATTGGATGGATTGCGCGGTGAGTATTCAATCGCTGAGTAATGCCGCGAGGAATAAATTCAGTGGCAATAGTACAACTACCGCAAAAGTGTACAGAGATGAATTGAGCACCTTACTGTCGAGGACCACCATGATGTTGCTTTCGGTCTGGCAGATCAAAGCGAGCGTCACAACCAAACGTGCAAGAAGTATTTTGCTCCTGTTGAAGGCGAATGTTGGTGATAGGGTTCGAGACAGGAAAATCCAAACAGGATAGTGGGCAGAAAAAAAGATTGACTCAGTCTTTCTCTCAAATTGAAGAAATACCTTGCAGGAAAGTTGTGAACTCTCTTACGGACCAGTCGATTCGATGTGGCGCAGTAATGTTTCCGGCAAAAACATGTTCGACTGCATCACCATCGATAGTGACTCTTGAAAGTTGCTTATGTTGCCCACCCCATCTCTCAAAAACTTTGATGGCCGCTGGTGGATAGATCGTAGCGTCGTTTTCCATATACATCATTGCCAGGGGCGTTTCGATGTTTTCGTAATTCTGCTTGTTCGCCCAGTCGACTGTTTTTTGCATCTGAATTAGTGACAAGGTTGAATATTGATGCGTCCAGCAACGTGCCTCAGCTTCTGAACTTGGTTCCCATCTCCGTTCCTTACCAAGGAAAAACTGTATCCAGTACTTCGACCAGGGCCATGTCAGCAGAAATCCGAAGGGACTTCGAGTTCGAAAATTAGGTGACATGAACAGGCATGCGTGTAGCTTCTGTTGAATACTGCTTTGGGTCGCCAACCATACTGCCAGAGGTGCACCGGTTGAGGTGGCGACGATGACGACTTTCTTACCGATCCGTTGGGCTATCTCAAATTGGTCTATCGTACTTTGCAGCCACTCTTCAGACGGTGTAAGCATGCCACTGGCGCCGGTACCGTGTCCGGCTATCCTGCCCTGGACTACATTTGCCTGAAACTGGCTGGCGATTTGTTCAGTCACAGGTGCTGTTTCACGCCAGGTCGCGGAAAAACCGTGGAGATAAAGAAAACTGAGATCAGTCTGGGCTGGAGCTGAAGTATCAGCCCACTGGATGCAGGCTTCTGTTCCTTTTATGAGATCATCTATCTGCGACTCAGATTCCGTCAACCAGCGATCGAGTTGATCGAGGGGTATATCAGGAACCTGATGTTCTCTTTTGGTTGCGTTTAGTTTTGGTCTTGGTCCGAGAGCGAACAAAAGACACAATAATCCGGCGAATAGTAATATCCAGGTCATCACAAGTGGGGCGGTTTACAAAGTCATGGATCATAGCATATAGAATTTTGAACTTAACGATCGCAAACTGGCCGACCTGCCCCGGCGCATTGAATGTGTGCAGAATCTCGCCCTCTTTTGTGCAGATGGCATATCCTACGTCATAGACGTTGCCTGTCGAATCACAGGTTTCAGTATCAAGTACCATGAAAGCAATTCATAAACAAAGAAGACCACTAGCCCTCTGTCGCTAAGGAAAGATAAATGAAACAGATAATGACTTTTTCAGAATTGAAAAACCTCCGGCAAGATTCATGAACAAAAAAGAGGACCAACAGCTCTCTCTCGCTAAGGAAACAGAAATGAAATAGATAATGACTCCTTCAGAATTGAAAAACCTTCGGTAAAATTCATGAACAAAGAGGACCATCTGCCTTCTGTCACTAAGGAAAGAGAAATGAAACAGATAATGCATATGTAACCGATTGTCGCGGTTTTGTAATTAAGTTCATCACTAATTGCAGCGTACGCAATGTCCTGTAAATGTGTGGTCCCACGCCACCGATCGCATTTTGGGCAGTGACATGCGTCATGGGAGAAGTACTTTACGAGTATAGAAGAAAGGCAAAGACCCTTTTTCAATCAAATCCAACTCACATCGTGGAAAGCCGAATAGCCTTTGGTAATACCCTGTGTACCAACTATCTTCGCGTTTTTTCCCAACAGTGGCATGGAACGAACTTCACCGATGAATTACGTGCCATCCTTATAGCGAAGAGTGAGTTCAATCAACTGTATATTGCTAACTACCGGACGCGTGGTTTATTCTCTGCGTTGTCTGGACTTAATCTGTAAGAAGCTGGCTGAGGACTGCTCTTCACCAGCTTGTGCGAACAACAACAAAATCAGGTTGGCGTCATGTCAATTAGCAATGTGATTCATCGTTACGGTCTGGTTCTCGGATTTCTGTTCTCTGCTTCATTCACTGTTGCCGAGGAAGCTAGCAAGGTTCGAGTTACTGCCATCAAGAATGAGAAAGTACGCTTTAAGGTCAGAACCTATGGCGTCCTCTCTCCACGTGTTGAAGAAATGTCGTTTCAGATTCCGGGTAGAATCGAAAGATTTCTGGTAGACGAGGCTGATCGAGTTACCGCCGGTCAGGTTTTGGTAGAACTCGAGACTAAAAACGCGGAGAGTGTACTCGACAAACGGAAACTGGATCTCGCCAATGCTCGCCGTTCACTGGATCGCATGACGACCCTGTTTAAAGAGAGATCCATTCAAGAGTCTCAACTCGATGATGCTCAGGCCCGGTTCGATCAAATACAGATAGCCTACGATCAGGCGCAGTTGAATCTATCCTGGTGTACGCTGAAAGCGCCTTCCGACGGCATTATCTTGAAGCAGTTTATCGATTCGCGTACCAGCGTTAATCCTGGCCAACCCATATTTGTGTTTCGAAGCGACAGTGAGCAATGGGTGACTAAGGTTGACCTGACGGATAAAAATGCGTTCTTAATGACTAAGGGAGCTGGTGCCGAGGTCACTTTTGCACCTTACCCCAACATACTGTTCGAAGGTGAAATCACCAAGCTTGCCAAGGTGGCAAATCCTTCGGATGGGCTCTATACCGCAGAGGTGACCATCTCCACAAAGGGAAAAGAACTGTTGCTTGGCATGGTGGCGGAAGTTGATCTTGTCAAGGAAACTGAGGAAACCTTTGCCGTTGTTCCATTTGAAGCACTGTTAGATTTACGCAAGAATCAAGGCACCATCTATTTGTCCTCAAAAGATCAAACAACAGCGGTGGAGAAAAAAGTAACCATCAACAATATCGAGGGTGATCAGGTTTCTCTGGTTGAGGATCTAAGTGCATACACCATGGTCATAACCAGGGGCCAGTCGGTTCTGGAAGATCAAACTGCGATCGCAATTCAAGAGTAAAGACAGTGGAATCAATTATTAGGCTGGTCGTTACTAATCGATCGCTATCGTTGTTGTTTTTACTGATCATTGTCGTTGCAGCCTGGATCAAGCTACCAGATATCAGAATTTCCCAATATCCGGTCGTAGAGCTGCCCACCTTGATGATTAGTGTTGTATTACCAGGTGCCTCCTCACGTGAAATTGAACAACGTGTTATCTCGGTTATTGAGGAAAAGCTGGAGAATCTTCGTAACCTCGATGCCTTTACATCAGATGTACATAATAGTTATGCATCTATCCAAGTGCGCTATGACTATGGCGTTGATATCGACGATGAATATGTTGATGTCAATTCAAAGATCAACAATATCAAGGCAGATTTACCAGAGAAGACAGAAGTCACAGTCTTGAAACAGAGTCCGGTTGATCTCATCGTCACCTTTGTTCTCGGTGTCACATCAGAAACTGCAACACCTTCAGAGTTATTACAGGTCTCTAACGAGATAAGTCAGCGAGTGCGGCAGCTGAAGTCGATTGATGAAGTGACAGAGGTTTATCCGGAAGAGGAAATTCGAATAGAACTTGATCTGGCGCGGGTTGAGGCCGCCAGGTTAAGCACATCAGATATCGAAGCGGCGGTAAAAGGGAACAATCAATATCTGCCAACCGGCACTTTTGTTGTTGGTGACAAAGCACTGTCAGTTTTTGCATTTGGTAACGGTTATACGAGTCTCGAGCAGATGCGCGACACCATGATAATTAACCGTGAGGGTAAGGCCCTGGCACTCCGTGATGTTGCCACTGTACGAAAGGTAAATGTGGAAAATGCCGTCACTGCCAGCGTTGATGGCAGACCGGCTATTTTGCTAACGATGAAGCTAAGTGAGGATGCAAATATTTTCGATACTCGGGCTGAACTTGAAAAGATCATTGATCAGTCAAGCATTCCGGACAATATCAAGGTCGTCTGGTTGTTTGATGCAGAAAAGGGTGTTTCCTATAAACTAAACGAGTTATTTACCAGTATTCTCATTGGTATCGTGATTCTGTCGATTGTGCTTCTGTTTTCCGTTGGCATAAGATCGGGACTGATTATTTCGACAATGCTACCTGCCGCATTATTCATTTCCGTTATCGGTTTATCGTCTACTCAGTATGGTGTTCAGGAAATCTCCCTGGCAGGTTTTATTATCGCTCTCGGCCTGATTGTCGATAACGGGATAGTGGTCACTGAGAACGCCTACAAGCTGAACCACTATGGGGGACTGAACCACCAGGAAGCGGCTATATCAGGGACTTCGTCCGTCATCATGCCTCTGCTTAGTTCCACCCTGACAACCGCCCTGGCGTTTGCACCACTTTATCTGCTCACCTCAACCACGGGATTATTTCTGCACAGCCTTGTTGCTGTTATCTGGTTATGCCTTGCGTCATCATTAATAACTGCGGTCATTCTTGCCTCGATCATGATTGCTAGGCTTGGTACAGAGAACCACATGCCATATGTACCGTCACCTCCCAGCTTCCTGATCGGATTGATCCCATTTCGTGACAATATCTATACTAAAGTCCTGCGTTTTTTTATCAGTAAACCTCTTGTGCTGGTTCTGCTTGTTGTCTTTCTCTTTGTCATCACGGGTTTTGCTGCCAGCACGTTACCGGTGATCGTTTTTCCGGATAGTGAAGATCCGTACTTCACGGTGAGTATCGAAGCACCCGGAGACCGTAATGGAAGGTTTACTCGGGATTTGTCTGCCAAAGTAACCAGGGTTGTGCAAGCTGTCCCCGAAGTTGAACTGTGCAGCACAGTCACAACTGACACATTCCCAATGGTGAATACTGGCATTTCCAGGGTGACACCCAGAAGAAACAATGCCCAGATTTTTTGTGAGGTGGATTTCCATGACGCGGAACGTATGAATCAGATGATCACAAATCTGAACCAGGAACTTGAACAGTTTGATACTTCTGCAAATGTTCAGGCTTCTTCTTTTACCGTGGGAGGTGGTGCAGGGCTGGCTGATATTGAAATTAAGCTGTCTGGTCCACGCATCGACAAGGTCCGCGAAGAAGCTATCCAACTTGAAAGGTATCTGCGGAATGCACAAATCGAGGGGATCGAAGATATCACCAACGAAGCACAATCACGATATTTTGCCCTTAATATCGAATTTGAGGAACGCAGGGCAAATGCACTCGGTGTGACTCGACGCAGTGTCGATCAGGTACTGGTCTTGATCACACATGGGAAAGAGATTGACACTTACAGGGATGAAGATGGAGAAGAATTCCCACTGGTATTACGCGCCGAAGCTGACTCGCCAGATCCCCTGAATCTGTTTGATCGGATTTACGTGACATCAAAAACCGGTGCACAGATCCCACTCAGTCAGGTTGTGGAGGTCAATTTTACGGAGGATGAATATGATATTACTCATGAGATGTTCAAGCCGCAGGTGTCAATTGATTTAGATGTCGCAGCTGAGTATTCGGTCAGCCAACTCACAGTAGAGGTCAAGAGCATGGTAGCTGAGTATGAACTCCCGGCTGGATACAGTATTGAATTTGAGGGCGAGATTGCCAATCAGGAAGATGCTTTTGGTGGCATCGGCAAATATGTTGGCATTATCGGTTTGATTGTCCTTGCCATATTTGTATTTCAATTTGGTTCAGTCATCCAACCCCTAATGATTTGTGCAGCCATCCCATTAAGTTTTATCGGGGCTTTCTTGTTACTTTTTCTAACAGGTCAACCCATGTCATTCCTGGCCTTCATTGGATTGACAAGCCTAATGGGTATCGTCATTAATAATAGTATTTTGCTGGTGGACGAGGGGAATAACCTTCGGGACCAGAATCGAGACAGGCCTATCGCAGATATCGCCGTCGAGGCTGGAGTTGGCAGGTTTATGCCTATTGTCCTGACCTCCGTGACCAGTATTTTTGGTTTACTGCCTCTGGCTCTTGGCAATACCATGTTCAAAGCCCTTGCCATTGTTGTGATCGGCGGCTTGAGTACGTCTACGTTTCTGACACTGATTTGCCTGCCAGTTCTTTATGCGTACCTCACTAAACCAAAATCCATAGTAAAATCAGTTACTCATGACTGGTCCGGTCATTCCATACTTGGAGAAATCGACGAATCCGTGACCTAGTCTACTCGTAGACTCTCAACAATGAGCATAAAGCGAAGAGGATAGTTGACCATATCCCTTAACCATGCCGCAAGACTGCAAGACTTGTTCTTAAAAAAACCTTTGTTCAAAGATTTTGAGGCTTCTTAGTTTGAAGAACTCGATGGGCTGGAGGCAGAAGTACAACAATCAGCGAATGACCGGTGACGCATCGAGCCATATTCGACACTAGATACGAGACAGCATTACCGACATCCCAACCGGTTCCTTCAATCTGTAACAGAGATGACTTGCGTCTGGTTTCTCTTGCCTCATCGCTCATCCCTCGACCGTAAAACAGCGGGGTAAATAGCGGCCCGGGTAAAACGCTGTTCATCCGAAGGGCCCTAATTTCCCAAACGGGTCGCATTTCTTTAGCATGGCAACTGTTTTTTGATTCGAGGGGGTTGTTCAATGCGAGATTTTTCGGGAAAGCTGGCGGTCATCACGGGCGGTGGAACAGGAATGGGTCGCGAACTGGCTCGGCAACTCGTTGCTGAAGGTTGCGATGTCGCCGTTTGCGATGTGATCGAGGAGAACATGGCAGAAACAGTTCAGCTGTGCAAAGCAGAAGCACCCCAGGGGATACGAATTACAGCGCATAAGTGTGATGTATCAAACGAGGAGGATGTGAACCGGTTCCGTAACGAGGTCGTTGAACAGCATCAGCGTGACCACGTAAACCTGCTGTTTAACAATGCCGGAATTGGCTCCGGTGTCAGTTTTGTAGACGGGTCACGTGATGATTGGGAACGAACTTTTAATATTTGCTGGTTCGGCGTCTATTACTGTTCTCGTGCATTTATGGATCTGCTGGTCGCAAGTGATGAAGCTCACCTGATTAATACCAGCAGCGTTAATGGATTCTGGGCGACGCTTGGACCTGGATCGAACCATTCAGCCTACAGTGCAGCGAAATTTGCCGTCAAAGGATTTACAGAAGCTCTGGTCACAGACTTTCGTGCCAACGCACCTCACGTCAAGGTGTCAGTTGTTATGCCTGGGCATATTGGTACGTCCATCGCCATAAATTCCAGCAGGGTAATGGGAAAAGGCAGCGCGATGGAGATGACGGCTGAAGATGTCACTGTCGCCCGAAAGAGAATTGGGGCAAGAGGGCTTGTTGACATGTCGGTTGTGTCTGACGACGAGATCCGACAGATGGTAAAAGCGCAGGGAGAAGCCTTCAGGGACAACGCCCCTACGACTGCGGCGGAAGCGGCGGCAATGATGATTCAGGGTGTGAAAGACGAACGCTGGCGTATCCTTCTGGGAGACGATGCACATGCCCTTGACAGGATGGTCCGGGAAGCTCCCGGAGAAGCTTATGAAGAATCATTTTTTGAAGCGTTTATAAAGAAAGCCGGTTGGGTATTGGGATCCAGCCAGGAAAGCGAAAAAGAAGGAAACTGATCCAAAGTGCTGAGAGTAACTGATCTTAGTTGCGAGCGTGATCAACGTCTCTTGTTTTATCACCTGTCGTTTGGTATTCAGGCTGGTGAGATATTACAGGTTAAGGGTGCCAATGGCTCCGGGAAAACGACTTTGCTGCGTATTCTGTGTGGCCTGTACACTGAGTTCGATGGTGAGATTGATTGGGAGTTGGAAAAATATCCATTGTTTCTTGGTCACAAACCTGGTGTTAAGGACTTGTTGACCAGTCGCGAGAATCTGAGTTGGCTTTGTAAATTGCATCAGGTTCAACTTTCCGATATTGATATCGACAGCACCCTTAAAAAAGTTGGCCTGGCAGGCTATGAGGATGTTGCCTGCGGCAACCTTTCAGAAGGGCAGAGAAAGCGGGTGAATCTGGCACGGTTTCATCTCCTGGACAGTCCTGTCTGGTTGCTGGATGAACCCTTTAGTGCTATTGATGTCGATGGTGTTGCCAAATTTCAGCGCCTGATGTCCGGGCACGTGGCCAATGGGGGTGCGATTATTTTCACTTCTCACCAGCCAATTGATGTTGGTGTCGAGATTCAGGAATTGAATCTGGGAAAAGGCTCAACTTAATCCATGCTACTAATGACGATCAGGCGGGATCTATTGCTGACTTTTCGACATCCGGCAGATGTCCTGAATCCAGTGTTCTTTTTTATCCTGGTAGTCGCATTGTTCCCGATAGGGATCAGTCCGTCTGCTGAAGTGCTGCAAACTATTGCGCCGGGCGTTCTCTGGGTTGCTGCTCTGCTGGCTACGCTTTTGTCCATGGAAGTGATGTTTCGCAGTGACAACGACGATGGTTCGCTGGAACAGATGGCGGTTTCGATGCAGCCATTCATTTTGCTTATCTCAGGCAAGATCATTACACATTGGATTATGAGTGGCCTGCCGCTGGTACTCTTGAGTCCTGTTCTGGCTGTAATGCTGGCGCTCAATGAATCAGCTATCCAGGGAGTGGTGATTTCACTCATGCTGGGTACCCCCACGTTGAGCTTGTTAGGTGCCATTGGTGCAGGCTTGACTGTGGGTCTGAAGAAAGGCGGGGTATTGATTGCGTTGCTGATTCTGCCCTTGTATGTTCCTGTGCTGATTCTAGGTACGACTTTGATACAAACGGCTGCATTAGGGGGCGATTACACTGCACATATGCTCTGGTTAGGCGCAATCCTCGCGTTAAGTGCAGGGGTGGCACCCATTGCAACCGGTGCAGGCGTCAGGATTTCCCTCAGCCACTAAAAAAATCACATAATTGCATGGCACAGAAGGGTAATCATGACCTCGATGGATAAAGCCTCTGGTGCCGTATTCTGGTAAACTTCGGGCCCTGTATTATTTAGGTATTCATACTGTGTGGAAGTGGTTTCATCTGCTGGGAGCACCCAAGTCTTTTTTTGAGATCAGTGGCAAATTGTTGCCGTGGTTTGGCGTCGCGGCTGGTCTGACTATCACGGTGGGTATTGTCTGGGGATTGGCATTCGCACCGCAGGATTATCAGCAGGGGAATGCAATGCGCATCATGTACATGCATGTGCCTTCGTCAATACTGGCTCAATCCAGTTATATGCTGATGGCAACAGCAGGTGCCGTATTTCTGATCTGGCGCATAAAACTCGCTGATATTGCCCTGCAGTGTGCCGCGCCGATTGGCGCCTCCATCACTGTCCTGGCGCTGGCCACAGGATCCGTATGGGGTAAGCCCATGTGGGGTACCTGGTGGGTCTGGGATGCGCGGTTGACCTCAACTCTGGTGCTGTTGTTCCTTTTCATCGGGGTGATGGCATTGCGTTCCGCCATGGAGAATCGAGAAGCCTCGGGTCGAGCTACAGCGGTTTTGGCCGTGGTGGGCGTAATCAATTTGCCTATTATCAAATTTTCCGTGGAATGGTGGAATACTCTGCACCAGTCCTCAAGTTTCAGTTTGACTGAAAAACCGGCAATGCCTGCTGAAATGTGGGTACCGCTACTGGTGATGGTGATTGGGTTTTATCTGTTCTTCTTTACAGTATGGATGATGCGCATTCGCATTGAAATATTACAAAGAGAAAATCGAACCGAGTGGGTTCGACAACTCGTGTCTGAAAAGGTGAGTGATGCAGTTTGAAACCGTTGCCGAATTCCTTGACATGGATGGATACGGTATCTACGTTTGGAGCGTGTACCTGATTGGTATTGGTGTACTCCTGTTTAATGTAATCAGACCCAGATTGCTGCAAAAGAGATTCTTCGAACAACAGTCGCGGGCACTCAGACTTGAGAAGCAATCTGCCGATTCCGGAGACGCATCGTGAAGTTTGGCAAAATGAAACCGCATCGACGCAATCAACTTTTTTTAGTCCTGTTCATCCTCGCAGGTGGCGGCAGCGCCATGACGCTTGCTTTGATGGCACTAAATGAAAATATCAATCTCTTCTATGAACCGGAACAGATCGCCAGCGGAGAGGCACCCGTTGATCAGATGATTCGGGCGGGTGGTATGGTCAAGGAAGGGAGTATCACTCGTTCAAAAACCGACCTTAAGATTACTTTCGTTGTCACTGATCTTCGTGAATCGGAATTCACCATACAGTATGAAGGTGTCCTTCCGGATCTTTTTCGCGAAGGTCAAGGGGTTATTGCCCAGGGTAGATTAGACAAACAGGGTCTGTTCGTGGCAGAAGACGTGCTTGCGAAGCACGATGAAAATTATATGCCACCGGAAGTCGGTGATGTCCTTGCCAAAGCCCATGCCAGGGAGACGATCAAAGAGGAAGCGGACAAAACTCTATGATCGCGGAGCTCGGTCACTTCAGCATGATCCTGGCTCTGGGTCTTTCTGTATCCCTTGCCATAATTCCCTCGCTTGGTGTGTATCAGTCACGACAGGCATGGATGCAACTCGGCGGCTCTCTTTCCATGGGTATTTTTATCTTTGTCGCCATTAGTTTCTGCTGTCTGACAGATGCCTTCGTGTCAGATGATTTTTCTGTCTCCTACGTCGCCCGAAATTCGAATTCAGCATTACCGGTTCAATATAAGATATCTGCACTCTGGGGTGCTCATGAGGGTTCGTTTTTACTGTGGATTCTGGTGATGTCCGGGTGGACACTCGCAGTCAGTCTTTTTAGTCGTGATCTCACGGCGGATATGAGGGCGCGGGTGCTGTCGGTGATGGGTGCACTCAATGTTGGTTTTATTCTGTTTCTCCTGCTGGCATCCAATCCCTTTGAGCGGTCCCTGCCGGTCTACCCTCAGCAGGGCTCTGATCTAAACCCGTTGTTACAGGATTTTGGTCTGATTGTGCATCCACCTATGCTCTATATGGGATACGTCGGATTCGCCGTGCCATTTGCCTTTGCGATTGCAACCCTGTCCAGCGGACGTCTTGACAGTGCCTGGGCGAGATGGTCACGACCCTGGACCAACGTGGCCTGGGCGTTTTTAACACTGGGAATTACACTCGGTAGCTGGTGGGCCTACTATGAACTCGGTTGGGGCGGCTGGTGGTTCTGGGATGCTGTCGAAAATGCATCATTCATGCCCTGGCTGGTCGGTACCGCCTTAATTCACTCGTTGGCGGCTACAGAGAAACGGGGTGTATTTAAAAGCTGGACTGTATTGCTTGCGATTTTTGCATTCTCTCTAAGTCTGCTGGGCGCATTTCTGGTTCGCTCCGGTGTACTGACTTCCGTGCACGCATTTGCGGTTGACCCGGAACGCGGTATGTTTATTCTCGTTTTTCTGGTACTTGTTATTGGCAGTTCTCTCACTCTTTATGCCGTCAAGGTATCCCGAATAAGAAGTGAGGCTGGATTTAATCTGACCTCGAGGGAAGCCTTGCTGCTTATTAATAATCTGTTGCTTGTCGTTGCAACAGGAGCCGTGCTGTTAGGGACCATATATCCATTGATCTACGAATCAATCATGAACGGTGCAAAGATTTCTGTGGGGCCACCCTACTTCAACAAGGTCTTTGTTCCGGTTGCGATGATTCTTTTTATCGCCATGGCGGTCAGTCCGGGGTCGCGTTGGAAAAGAACCCCTGTTGATCGCTTGATAAAGAGACAGTGGCTGCCACTGTTGATCTCATTTATGGCTGCCGGTTTGCTTGAGTTCATCACGATCGGTTCAATTGAGCCGCTGGTTTTGCTGGCAGATGGAATAGCTATCTGGATTCTGATTAACCTCGCCATGGACTGGCATGCCAGAATTGCTAATAAGAAGGGCAAGTTAATCAGTGCGCTCAAACAACCGTTATCCTATTACGGGATGCTGCTGGGGCATCTGGGCATTGCGATTTCGATAGTGGGTGTCGGCATCACGGTTTATTTCAGCGAGGAGAAGGATGTTCGCATGGAACCTGGCAGTGTGGTGACCATGTCCGGATACGAATTTCAACTGAACAAGATGACAAAGGTTGAAGGGCCAAATTACCTTGCTGATCAAGCGGACCTGACGGTGACCAGAGATGGTCAGGCAGTCGTCTCATTGTATCCACAGAAAAGATTTTACCGGACGACGGGTAAGGTCATGACGGAAGCTGACATGAATCCCGGGTTGTTTCGGGATCTGTATGTCGCGCTTGGAGATCGGATCGAAGGCGATGCCTGGGCGGTAAGAATTCATTATAAACCCTTTGTGCGCTGGATCTGGTTTGGTGGCGTACTGGTTGCGGCAGGGGGGCTGATGGCGGTTGCTGATCGACGATATCGATTGAGGCAGCGGAAACCCAAGGTATCAAAAGTAATCGGGGTCTCCGCATGAGCGAAGTTTCCTCTGCAGAGGGCAGAAATATCAATAAGGTGCTTCTAATCCCCCTGCTGGGCTTTTTAGCCCTGGTTGTCGTCCTGGCGATTGGGTTCAAGCTGGAAGATCCTCACCTGTTACCTTCGGTTCTAATCAATCGACCCTTCCCCGAATTCGAACTGAAAGAACTGTATGATGAAGGGAGGATCGTGAGCAAGCAGGATCTTTTTAAGGAAGTCTCATTGGTAAATGTCTGGGCAACCTGGTGCCCTAACTGCATCATCGAACACCCTCAGCTTCTGGAGATAAGCCGAGCCGGTGTTCCTGTCTATGGTATTAACTATAACGACGATATTGAAAAAGCGCGTGCCTGGCTGCTTCGCTATGAAGACCCCTATGAGCTGATCCTTGTTGATGATGAGGGTACGCTGGGCATCGACCTAGGTGTCTACGGTGCACCGGAAACCTTCGTGGTTGATGCCAAAGGCGAGATTCAATACAAGCATGTCGGTATTGTAACCGAAGAAATCTGGTCACGAACTTTGCGGCCGCTTATTCAGCAATTACGAAATGGAAAGGAGCAATAGTGCAGCGCCTGGTACTTCTCATTCTGCTCATTGTGTTGCTGCCCTCTGTCGCATCTGCAGCAATCGACGCATATCCGTTTCCCGATGATGAAATGCGTGAACGATATAATGCGTTGATTGACGAATTACGATGTCCCCAGTGCCTTAACACCAATCTCGCAGGATCTGACGCCATGATCGCCAAGGACCTGCGTCGGGAGGTGCATCGTCTGGTACTCGAGGGGAAATCAGATGCCGAAGTGCTGGCTTTCATGCATCAACGCTACGGTGACTTCATTCTCTATGATCCCCAGATCAAGCCGGGCACCTGGTTGTTATGGTTTGGACCACTGGCATTGTTTCTGGTTGCTCTGTATGTGGTATTTAGGATCTCAACAGGACGAAAGCCTCCGACTGATCTGTCTGACGACGACGAAAGCCGACTCAATCAAATTATTTCTGCGGCACATTCTGACAAATGACGACTTTCTGGATACTGGCCCTGGGCCTTTGTTTGCTGGCTGCCGCCTTCATCATTCTGCCCGCATATCTGTCGCATGGTCCCGCATATCTGTCGCAGGGTGAAGATCCAGGATCAGAGAGACTGGATCTGAACGTAACGATCTACGAGGAACGTCTTGATGAGTATCAGGAGTTGTTTGACCAGGGCGACATGATCCAGGAAGAGTTTGACCAGCTGGTCACCGAATTGAAAAAGAACCTGCTGAGTGAAACCGCCAGTCAGAGCGAACAGGCTGAAGTTGCCTTGGGATTCAACAGACTGCCATTGTTGCTGGCAGTACTGGTCCCCCTCTTTGCCGTGCTGGCCTATTCAGATCTCGGACTATCCTGGGGTTCGATAGATGACCTTTTAGTCTCTCAGGCATTGCGTGGAAACGACCCCGAAGATGTTGAGAATATGTATGCCAGTGTTGAGAAGCTGGCCGAGTTGCTTGAGAACCAGCCTGACAATGTAGAGGGCTGGTTTTTGCTGGCGCAGTCTTATTTGAATCTGCAGGAATATGAAAAGTCTGCGGTTGCTTTCAAGCATCTTGTTGGGAAATATCCCCGGGATGGAAGTCTGGCTTCCTACTATGCGGAAGCTGTTTTTATGGCTGACGACCGAGAGATGACGGAAAGGTCGGAACAGGCGGTAGACAGGACGCTGGCCCTGAATCCCAATGACATTACCATGTTGGAAATCAAAGCCATGGCTGCATTTCAGACTGGAGATCTGCAGGGTTCATTAAAATACTTCGGTAGAGCCTTGTCTGCCGGACCAGAAGAAGAACGTGCAAAGATGATCCGCGGTGCCATGGCAAGAATTGAGGCTGGCCTGCAGGCACAAGACCGGGCGCCTGATCTAACTGAAGAGGGTTCATCGCAAGGGCGGCAAATACAGGTATTGGTTGAGGTAGCAGATACGGTTGATGTTGAGCCGGAGACCGCGGTGTTCGTTTTTGCCAGGGCCGTAGGTGGGCCGCCAGTGCCTTTGGCAGTGGACCGCTTGTTGAGAGGTTCTCTGCCAAAACTCGTGACGCTGGATGAATCGAAGGCCTTGATGGCTGGTAAGGGATTGTCTGACTTTGACCAGGTACAGATCGTGGCAAGAATATCACTCTCTGGTGTTGCTGAAATCAGCGAGGATGATTATCAGGCATTGTCACAGACCATAGATTTGACGCAGGGAAATGCCGTCGTCAAACTGAAAATCGAAAAAAGAGTAAAAGATCATTAACTAGCACAAATCAGATGGAAGAACTTATGAGCAAGTTGTTTGAAACACTCAGTTTCAGTCACGGTCCTGGCATGAAGAATCGTTTCATGCTTGCCCCTTTAACCAACAGCCAGAGTCGTCCTGATGGCATTCTGACTGATGATGAGTACAAATGGCTAACCATGCGTGCCGAAGGAGGTTTCGGTCTTACCATGACCTGTGCGGTGCATGTTCAGGCGCAAGGGCAGGGATTTCCATGTCAGCTTGGCGCTTATTCCGATGACCATATTGAAGGATTGGCCAGACTGGCGGAAGGAATCAGGGCACATGACAGTGTTTCAATCTGTCAGATACACCATGGAGGGATGCGTTCACTCAGTGATCTGACGGGTGAAACACCAGTTTGTCCTTCTGACAATGAAGAGACCGGGGCGAGAGCAATGACCACAGCTGAGGTTGAGCAACTGGTTGGTGACTTTATCTCAGGCGCTTTGAGATGCCAGAAAGCGGGATTCGATGGTATTGAAATCCACGGCGCTCATGGTTACATCGTTAGTCAGTTTCTTAGTGCCGAAATCAACCTGCGAGATGATCAGTATGGGGGCAGTCTGGAAAACAGGAGCCGGGTGCTGACGGAGATTATTGATGGTATTCGGGAGCAATGCGGACCGGATTTTATGTTGGGTGTTCGCTTGTCTCCGGAACGATTTGGCATAGAGCTACCCGATGCCATATCTGTCGCGCAGACCATTATGTCATCAGGAAAAATTGATTTTCTGGACATGTCTTTGTGGGATGTTTTTAAAGAACCGGCCGAGGAGGAGTACCAGGGCAGGAGCCTGATGTCATACTTTACGGAACTTGATCGAAATGGCGTACGACTGGGTGTTGCCGGGCAAATTCGCACACCTGAGGATGCAGAAAAGGCATTGGCTGCTGGTGCAGATTGGGTGATGCTTGGAAGAGCCGCCATCATTCATCATGATTTCCCCAACCAGTATCTTCAGAATCCTGATTTCACACCGGTCGAGTTACCCGTCACAGAAGAGCACCTGAAAAAAGAAGGTCTTACGGATAAGTTCATTTCCTATTTGAATAAAGGCTGGTCGGGATTTGTCGCAACAGATCAAGAATAGGAAGCAGATCAGCAACTGCTTCCTGTAGTGAATAGAATGTTCGGAATCTAGGATGCGGTGATCGATTATTCCGGTAATTGCGGGAATCTCTTTGCGGCCGTCGGGTATTTGTCGTTGGACAATGACTGCTCAAGGCAGATAAGGCCATAACGCCGGTTCATATCTGGCAGAAGAATCTGAATCAAAAGCTGATTGCCTATGTGCCAACGGATTCACAAGGTCGCATTGTAACTGATGGAGAGGTTGAACTATCAGGCGTGGCTGGTACTGGTGTCGGTATTAAAGTTGAGTTCCTTACACCAGGATTCAATTCACAGAGACGGGTATTTCCAACAGGGAATGTTGTTGATGTCTTAAAGGTTCCTCATGTCTGGGATGTGGAAGCGACTTAGATACAGGCGGGAATACTTGCAGGCTTTAGACATTCGTGTCGGTGGTAGAATTTGGTGTGGCGAAATGGGGGTGGTCTTATCCTGATTCTCAGACAAAAAACGACACGATGTTTGTCACCATGCCTGCAATGATGAATTCGTATCCGACATTGAAATATGGCGGTTCAAAAAGTTCCATTAGTTCTGAGTTTACTTTAAGCAAATTGATGTAGCCAAAAACAGCACAGAGAATCGCACTAACTTGAATGAAATCTGATGATAATGTTGCCGTAGTACCGTCAACCAAACGGTAAAAGCTATGGATTATCAAGATTGCAAGGAATATCTTGCATAAGATTATTTTTATTTTTTCTTTTCGACTCATAAAGCCAAACTCATAGCTGTCTTTTGGCATACAAACCCCCTCAATTAGGTGCTGACTGTTTTTGCATTGACGGTTAGATAGATTGCTTTCCCGGTACTCATTCCAAAATGGTCCTGGTTGAAATCGTTGATAGCGGCTCCGATCTTTGTACCAATACCCCAGGCTAAAACCATCCCACTAATCGCCCCGGCACCACCACCCGGCCAATTTGTTCCTGAAATAAACCTATTCATAAATGGGATTTTCGTTCCTTCAAATCCACCACTGATTTGACCAATTTCGTCTGAAGTTAGTTCTCTCATTTCATTTCTCCTGGTTAATTTATTGATGCTCTTCCAAACAGCAACCAGAGAGTAGCGCCATCAGTTGAATTGTCGAATCAGTAGACGCTGAATTTCCTGTGCGCTTTTGCTTTTTTAATCATAGGGGAAGGCTAACGGATTTCTGCGGGGGATTCGTGTGCAAATTACTTCATATGCTGTGAGAGATGACTTACGAAAACGCTACTGAGCACTTTTCTTGGATCAAACACATTTCGAGCACCCTCACCAATAAATATCAGCAAGGCAAGTAAGATCCCGATAGATGACTTCAGTTTCGAACAGCGCCTCAACTGGTGTCGTCTCATCTGCAGATTCGGTTTCTGGGTAACTGATCAGAAATGGCGTTAAATGGCCCGATTAAGCCGATTCCCGGTCGACCTTTACGTCTTGGTCCCTGTTCGATGGCGCCGGTCACAGGATAGTACATGTTTGTTAGAGACCCTGATCTTCTTTCAGTACCACCAGTTGAATTGAGAACCTAACTTCGGCAATCTGTAGAAAACAGCACTCTCAGCAAGGTTTGAATGAGTAACATGGTCAGGAAAGTCATTGTTCCTGATTCGGGATAGTGTCACTGAGACTCACACAAAAATCTTCCACTATCCATCGGGGATCGCAGCGCTGTCGGCGTGCTGGCAGATGAGTTACCGGAACCTGAGAGGCGCTTGATAGGGATCCAAGAGGAAATTCCCAGGAAACTGACAAGGACTTGAAATGACTATGATTTCAGATCAGAGCCCGATTAACTTTCAGGATGATCTACCGGACAGCACTGATGTGGTGGTGATAGGTGCCGGTGTAGCAGGCATCTCAACCGCCTGGTTTCTGACTCAGATGGGTGTTCGAGTTCTGGTCTGTGACAAGGGCAGGGTTGCTGGTGAACAGTCCAGCAGGAACTGGGGGTGGGTGCGGCAACAAGGTCGAGATGCAGCAGAACTACCCATCATGATTGATAGCATCGGTCTCTGGGAATCTATTTCCCGGGAAGTAGGGGGCGATGTTGGATTTACCCGTCAGGGTATTATGTATCTGGCGAAAAACGATTCTGAGCTGGCTGAATATGATAAGTGGCTGGATATTGCCCGGCCATATCAACTGGACAGCAGGATGCTGACTGCCAGTGAGATCAATGACCAGCTTGGTCAGACTGGCAGCACCCAACTTTGGAAAGGTGCACTTTTTACACCCAGCGATGGTCGGGCAGAGCCATTTACGGCGGTGCCCGCCATGGCAAGGAATCTGCAAAGCAAGGGCGTTCTTATTCGAGAGAACTGTGCTGTCCGCTGCCTGGATATTGAAGCTGGCAGGGTTGCGGGTGTCGTTACTGAACACGGTCGGGTCAATGCACCGACTGTCGTCTGTTGCGGCGGGGCCTGGTCAACTCTGTTTCTGGGTAATTCAGGTATCGAGTTGCCGCAGCTGACCGTACGTTCAACGGTTGCACGCACAGAACCGACAGAAGAGTTCTTCTCAGGTGCTGCAACAGGCGCCGATATAGCCTTTCGAAGACGGCAGGACGGTGGTTACACCATCGCCCCCGGTGGTATCAATGAACATTTTATATCCCTGGATAGTTTCCGATTTTTCTTTAAGTTTTTGCCGGTTTTAATAGAAAACTCTCGCACCATTAGGCTACCGTTAGATGCTGATTTAATCAGAAGGCTTTTGCCGACCAGGCATTGGTCGTCTGAAGAAGTATCACCCTTTGAAATAAACCGCGTACTGAATCCGGAGCCATCCCGGGCCGGGATCGACAACATGCGCCGTGGCCTAAAAAAGTACGTTCCTGCCCTTGCAGACGTTAAGTTTGCAGAAATCTGGGCTGGCATGATTGATGTTACACCCGACGTGGTACCGGTAATGGATGAAATAGACCAGTGTCCGGGATTGTTTGTGGCGACGGGATTTTCCGGTCATGGATTTGGTATTGGACCCGGCGCAGGAAAAGTGATGGCAACCATGATTATGGGCAAAGATCCACAATATGATCTGAGTCGATTTCGTTTCTCGCGGTTTTCAGATGGATCAAAAATGGTGCCAGGACCGGGACTATAAGGATGTTGTTCAGGCTCACATCAGCTATCAGTCCCAACATTGTAAGATAATCACCAGATATCATGACACTGGGCTTTATTGCTGAGCTGGTTTACTCTAAAGGAGATGAGTAGCCAAGCAGATACCCCTCACCCTCCCGGAAAAACATCTGGCAGCAATTCGGCAGGCGGACATGGTCCCGGTCCCGACACTGGTGCGGCGACCCTGTACAAAGCAGGTATGTTCGATTCACTGCAAATCCGGGATTTCAGATTTCTTTGGGTTTCAACCTTGTGTGCAACATTTGCAATGCAGATGCAGATGGTTGCCAGGGGATGGCTTGTTTATGATATGACTAGTTCGCCACTGGCACTCACCTGGGTCATGCTGTCCTTTATGCTACCTTCTTTCCTGTTCTCACTGGTTGGTGGGGTGATTGCAGACCGGCTGCAAAAAAAACCAATCATGATTCTCGCTCAGATCCTGAATACAGTGGCGACGATTCTGTTGGCTTATATCATTTATTCCGGCCAGATTACATTCTGGCACTTCATCTATTTCGGATTGTTTAACGGTTCAATTCTGGCGTTCAGCATGCCTGCCCGTAGTGCCCTGATTCCCGAGGTAGTGGGTCAGGACAACCTGGTGAACGCGATGGCATTGCAGAGTGCCACCTTTAACCTGTCGCGGATTTTAGGACCTGCCCTTGCCGGAGGTATGATTGCTCTTTTCGCGGCTGGAGATACCACATCGACTCGCGGTGTTGGGATTGTGTTTTTTGTGATTGCAGGTATGTACCTGGTATCAGTCATTGTCACGTCAATGTTGCACTACAAGGGTGAACCTGCAGAACGCGGACAAACCTCGCCGTTAGAGGATCTAAAGGAAGGCTTCCTCTATATGAGGGACGAGAAGGTGATTTTGGGATTGCTGATTATGGGATTTGTCCCTTTTACTTTTGGTTTTTCTGCTTCCTTTCTTCTGCCAGCGTTTAACCAGGATGTGATCGGTGGAGGACCGGATGATCTGGGATTGCTGATGACCGGCATGGGAGTAGGGGCACTCTGCGGGTCGCTGATTCTGGCAAAACTGGGTGACATCAGTGGTAAAGGTCGAGTGATGTTTACCTGTTCCTATTTCTGGGCGATCGCTCTGGCTGCCTTTGCACTGACAGGTAACCTGTACACCGCACTGGCGTTTGGTGCACTGACCGGATTATTTAGCTCTGTTTTCGGTGCGCTCAACATGAGTATTGTTCAGTTGGCAATCAAACCTGAAATTCGTGGTCGGGTGATGAGCATTATGATGATGACCCATGGGCTTATGCCATTTGGTGTTATACCCGTCAGCGTGTTGGCCGAGTTCGTGGGCATTGATGTTGCTTTGATGTTCAGTGCTGTTATGTTGGTTTTGAGTATGCTAATTCTGGGACATTACTTTCCGGATCTGCGCCGTATTGACAAAGGTCACGGTGAAAACACACTTGTCTGAAAGCTGAGGGGGATCAGATGCCAGATTTTGGTGACAATCCTCGTTTCTTTGATCTGGTTGGTAACGTCCGGGCGATGCGCCGGTTAAAGCCGGACCCGGTGCCAATCGAACTACTGCGAAAAGTTCTTGAAGCTGGTGTTCAGGCCTCTTCTGGTCAGAATACGCAACCCTGGAAGTTCGTTGTCATTCGAGAATCTGAGGCAAAGCAATGGTTTGCGGAACACTATCTGGCTGCAATTGAATCCAGATTTGGTCCTGTTCACGTCAATAGTGACGATGATTCTCCCATGAGTCGCCAGCTGAAGGCGCTTCGATATCAGATGGATCACATGCACGAATTTCCTGTCTTGCTGTTGATTTGTGGCAAACGTGACTGGCCCTTCAAGGTACCTGAGAATGAAAGAGTCGGGCTGGCACCGCCTAACTATGGTGCTGTCTATCCCTGTACACAAAACATTCTCATGGCATGTCGAGCCGTCGGGCTGGGTGCTGCTTTAACCACAATGCATCAGGTGTTTGAAGAAGCGCTGCACGAGAGATTTTCGATTCCGCTGGACTATGGAGTGGTTGTCACCATGCCAATCGGGTATCCCATGGGTAAGTTTGGTCCTGTGAGAAGAATACCCGCCTCTGAAAAGACGTATTTTGATGTCTGGGGAAACAAGGAACCTTGAATTTCTTGCAGCTGACATTAATTTAACGCCGCCTTGGTGAATTATCCGGGCTAGGTCTTGCGCGCACAAATCTGCTGCATGAATGCAGGGCCAGGGTGCTCAACATAACCCTGCGAGAAGTTAATGATGGTCATTTCTTGACTGCATACTTTCTTCAGTTCGTCACGCCTCAACAGGAAATCAGGATTGCTCGGTTTGCCCAGCCTTTCATTTCCTTCCATGAAGGTCTGGTAAATCAAAATGCCACCGGACTCAAGAGAATCAATCAGAAAACCAAACAGTGGCCGATGCAGATAGTTCGTTACAACAATGCCATCAAATGACCCATTAAGTGATATGGAACTTTGAGCCTTTGGGTCAGCTTCAAGATCAGTTTCAATAACGCTGAGATTTGTATCAGGCAGATCAGCAAGACCTTTTGTATCGATATCGACAGCTGTAACCCGGAACCCTCTATTCAACAGAAATCGTGTATGACGGCCAGTGCCGCAGGCGAGATCCAGAACGTGGCCATCACGACTGATCTGATCGATGTGATCGACCACCCATTTACTGGGTGTTTGAGTCACTTCATGAACCTGTTAGTAAGGTGCGCCCTGGGCATCGGTGTACAGGCTGTAGAGGGATTGCCCAGCGGTAATGAACAGACGATTACGTTTAACACCGCCAAAGCACAGGTTCGAGACAGGTTCCGGCAAATGGATCATGCCCAGACGATCACCATCCGGTGAGAAGATTACGACGCCATCTCCGCCTTCTCCTGCCCAGCCTGCAGAGGTCCAGATGTTGTCATCGACATCTATTCGAAAACCATCGGACATTGAGTCGCCCATATCGCAAAATGTCCGCTGGTTGGTTAACTTTGAGCTATCAACGATATCAAACAGTTCAATCGTTTTTGGGTGACCTGGCTTGTGGCTGGCACCCGTATCAGAAATATATAGTTGCCTGTAGTCCACGCTAAAACCTAAACCGTTCGGCTTCTCAAGGGTGTCAGTGACCATTGTCATCTGCAGAGATTCGGGGTCAATACGATAAACGCAGGTATCCAGCTCAAACGGCGCTTTATTCCCCTCATAATTCCAGATGATGCCGTAACCAGGGTCGGTGAACCAGATTGCGCCATCTTCATGTACCACGACATCATTGGGTGCATTTAACTGTTTGCCATCAAATTTATCCGCCAGTACCGTGATGCTGCCATCGTGTTCCGTTCGGGTAACACGCCGCGACCCATGTTCGCATGTCACAAGCCGACCCTGTCGGTCACGGGTATTGCCGTTGCTGTTGTTGGAAGGCGTACGGTATTCGTCGACTGATTCGTCAGTTTCGTTCCAGCGCAAGATGCGGTTGTTTGGAATATCAGAGAACAGTAAATAGCGCCCGTCCCCAAACCAGACAGGGCCCTCAGTCCACCTTGCGCCGGTGTAGAGACGCTGTACGGTAGCACTGCCCAGGATATAGGGCCTTAGACGATTGTCGTTTACCTCGATGGCAGGATCCGGGTAACGGATGACATCGTTTTCCCAGTCACGGTTCATTTTTCTGTTCATGTCTCACCTTCTGTCGCTGGGAAGCGCTTAATCAAACTGCGAAAAAGACTTTTTCTTCTTTTTCGGCGTTTCTGAAGAATCTTCTTCAATTTCTCCTGGCTTTTGCCGCAGGCTTTCTTTTCTCCTCGGGCCACAATCGCCCGCCCATGGATCGGTGGCTCGCTGATATCCCAAATCCCAGACCTCAAAGTGTAAACGGGGTGAAGAAGCCTGACCAGAGCCGCAAGCATAACCCAGTACTTTGCTGCGCTTTACATTTTGACCTGGTCTTACACGAACTAAACCATTTGCAGGTTGACGTAGTAGGTTCCGTGAATCCTGAGAACATTGTCATGTTTGAGAACAACATAATTACCACCAGCAAAGCACCAGAAGCACCTGGACCTTTTGCCATCGCTGCAGTATGGGCCAAGTCTCGAACAGCTGGTTGTGCCATAGTTGTAGCCGGGTTTCAAGCTGCGCTTGTGTGCTTTCTGGCAATCAGCATGGGTGGCAGGACATCGGTTGATCCTGCATTATACAGGCCGCTCGATCTCAGGCGTTGGGAGAAACCTGCCCATCAGGCGGCCAACTCTCGGTTCCTTCTTCCAGCGGGATATGCAGGCTCTTAAGCAGTTGAGAAAATAAAGACCAGTTACCAATCGCGATGACAAGTTCTATTTGCTGCGCTTCATCAGGAATCATTTTTTTAATTTTCTGCCAGCTTGTATCGGTGATGAATCCCTCCTCTATTGCATCATCTGTGGCCTGTAAAACCGCCTTATCCGTCTCATCGAGTATGGTTGAATTCTTCCAGTCGCGAACGGCCAGCAGATCTTCATCCGGGATTTCCAGGTCCTTTGCGACCCGCCAATGCTGTGTCCATTCGTAAACAGCGCCGGTAGCCCAGCCGATTCGCATAATGAGCAGTTCTCTTAATCGCTTGTCCAGCTGATTTCCGGTAAATAGTAACGTCGTGAGTAATTGCACCACAGACTTGGCCAGGTCGGGATGCTTGAGCAATACTCGAAACACGGAAAGCGATGCCATTTGCTCAGGAAAGCCATGCTCCTGAGCGACGTTTAGTGCCTCAGCTTCTGAGAGAAGGGGAATGATGGGCTGGTTCATACGAGGTACCTCAAGCTGGCTATCGGGAGTTTTCAGAGATTGGTTGTCTTGTTATCTGAAGTGAGCTGGCATGATAGCGCAGAAACTTATTTAATGGACCAGAGGGCTTGAGTAAAAATGATAAGGAATCAAAATGGCAACTGAAATACGACCAGCACATGAAGACGAAATGGGAGACTTTGGCCGGATGGGCGGTTATGTATATGGTGGTTCTTTTGGCGATGGACCCGATAGCCTGAATGCAACTGCCAACAGAGCTGAATGGACGGTCTGTGCGTTTGTTGATGGACGGATGGCGGCGATGTTTGCAACCATCCCATTCACCATGAGGGCAGTCGGCAACGGGATCCCCATGGGCGGTATTACATCTGTTGGGACACTACCTGAATTCAGACGTCAGGGATTGTCGAGAAAACTGATGACTCAGGCGTTGTTCGATATGCATGAGAACGGGCAGAGCGTCACGTCTCTCTGGGCCTCTCAGGCAGCGATTTATCAGCGTTATCAATTTGCCATGACTACAGTATTGAGAGATTACACCATCGATACTGTCGATATCAGATTTCACGATGGTGTCGAGGCGGAGAGCCAGGTTCGTCAGGTCACGCCGGGCGAACACTTCGATACCATCAAGGGACTGTATATCAAGTTCATAGCGGATCGAATGTGTTACCTGCATCGATCGGGTGTGCTCTGGCGGAACAATATGCTGGAGGAAATCGCTGAAGATGGCCCCACCCAGGTAGCAATCAGCTACGACACCGATGGAACTCCCGTCGGTTATGCGATCTACACATTAAGATCAGGCAAGGTCAATCACAACTCGCGAAGCCAGGAGCTGAAGATCAGGGAGATCATCTGGCTCAATATTGATGCCTATCGAAGCCTTTGGCAGTTTATTGCCGCTCATGATCTGGTGGGGAGAATATCCTGGCGCAATGCACCCGTGGATGACCCGATAGCTGAATTACTTGCTGAACCCAGACTGCTCCATGCACAAGACCGTGAAGGACTATGGTTTCGCATTGTTGATGTGGTCGGTGCCCTGGCTTCCAGGGGCTATATGTCAGATGGCGAGATTAAGATTGGCATTGATGATGATCGACTGACGCCCTGGAACAATGGGGTCGTTAAACTGAATATCAGTGCAGGGGCGGGTATTGCCGAGAAGACAGATGCCACGGCTGATATTGAGCTATCGCTGAAGACACTGGCTTCTCTGTACACGGGATTCAGAAGTGCCAGAGATCTCGCTAACTGGGGGCTGCTAAGGGGTGATGAAAAATCAGTCGGGCTTGCAGATCTGATATTCAAAACACCCGCTTCACCGCACTGCCCGGATCATTTTTAGTCAGGTTAATTCAGTACTCTGATTTTTGACCCCAGATACACCTCGGCATGCTGCTTCGGCTTTACGAGCGCGTTCAATACTTCAAACTGTAAATCGATCCGTTTTCTTCTCGTGCCGGTTTTGACCCTGATTTCCGATGTCTCATGCTGCTTGATCTCCAGAATGTCGGCATCACCGATAAAGGTGTAATCAGTCTTGTTCTTAAGCTGGAAGTTGACGTCGGATACATTTTTTATTTCCATGCTTAGAACCTTTGATTTGCCCGAGTAACTTGCGTTCGTGACATCAAGTGATGCGGACAAGAGTTCATCCATATGCTCGCGGTGTCCGACCAGCAGATTCTTGAACCAGACGACAGTTCGACCATCGAAAAGGGCTTCACGGACTGACGCCTGGGATCGGCTTTTTGCGAGAACAAGTGTGACAGGTCTGTGTCCACCTTCATCAGGTGAGTAATCCCAGTCAATCAGTCCATGGACATCAGATACTCCCATTAATGTCAGTCCCAGATCCAGGCCAATCTGAAACGCTTCCTCTGAGTAGCTTCCGCCATTTGCAATCTCGATTCCATGGATTAACTTGTTCTTTGCATTGCTGATATGAAATTCCGGTACAATCGGGATGCCATTAGGAAAGTCCTGCCCCCACCAGGCGTGGTTCCAGAAAAGGAAAGCACCTTGTTCATTTGCTGCATTAACGACTTCCTGCGGTGGCCACTTCGAAGCAGCATTGTAGTAGGCTCGAGTATCGCTCGGATCTTTTGGTTCGAAGTTTCTGATCAGTTTGTTAGCGTCTGATATGAATAGCGCGTTGATATGACTTGCAGGAGCGTTGCGGGTAATCTCTGATCCTGGTATCACAATAAGGTCATTCTTTCCGTTTGCCTTCAACGCGATGTTGTATGCGCGGTTACGGTCAGGGTGCGGGATATCTGCCAGATGAGGTTGCCATTCAAGGTGTTCCGTAATGGCAATTGCATCCAGTCCGTCCTTCAGTGCTTCACCAATCCTGATGGTTGGCCAGACCTCTCCATCAGAGAAGGTCGAGTGAGTATGGGGGTCAAGCACGATAGTCTTGTACTTCTTTGTATCTGGAAACTGAATCAGGCGATCTTTATCCGCGGGTTCAGAAACAGGAATTACGCCGTGGCTAAATACAATGTTAGAGGCAAAAAGTGTCAGTATTGCTGTAGTGAAGTTGACTAACTTTTTCATGGCTGTCCTGCTGGTATTTTTGAATTCTGAGAGCAGTATGAAGGCATAAATTGAGAAAGCCAACGGCAGAAATAGAGAGATGAAGACGGCCATTGTCTGTTTCCAGACTGATGTTGGACATCGGTCAGTAATCAGGGTTAGTTTCAAAAGCCTATGCAGTAATGATTTCAGTCGAGGCAGCCGTCTGTGGGTACAAATATAGCCTGGGCAGAACCTGCCTATGCGAAATTCAGAACCTCGATTAAGGGTTGGCATCAAAGTTCCAGTGGCAGCCTTATTAACTTATTAACTTATTAACTTATTAACTTATTAACTTATTAAAGAGAAGATCCGATATTCCACCGGATACACCCTGTAGCAGCTATTGGCAAGGCGCGAGCCTGTCTGATTGGACGGACAAAGCCATTGAAGATTTTGTAGCCTGTCAGACCTGGGCCCGTGGGAGACTGGTCGATAGGTCTAGGACATTATATGCATGGCGCTGTTTTTCGGGTTGATGAAAGCGAGACACTGCCGGCGTCAATGAATCGAGTTCACAGCCTGTTTCCCGTTAGCTACCAGTTGCTACCCTGACCAGATTGGTTGTTTCGGTTAGCTATTTCAATTCTCGTTTCAATCTGGGCACAACGTCTGTAAAGAGCGCCTGCAGACTGTCTGTCATCTGCGCAGTACGCAATCCCGGAGGGACCGCCATGCTGACGATGTCCGTGATGCCGAATTCAGAAATAAACTGCTTCAGTTGTGTCACACATTCCTCCGCATTGCCGACTATCCAGGTCTGGGGTACTGGTTCTCCTCGATCACCAAATCCTTCACCACTTTCTTCGAAGAAACGTTGATAGAGCTTCATTCGGTATCGCTCAGCCTCACGAATCAACGGCCAGTCTGTGTTCCTGTCGTCAGTGACCAGAATGCTGCGAATGATGCCGACTCGATAATCAGCCGGATTGCGGCCGGTATTGTTTAGCTTGTCAATCCAGGGATCAAAGGAGTTTTTTTTGAGTCCCTGGGGAAGGAAGTTTGTATCATAGTGTGCCGCTCTCATTGCACCAGGTTCTGACATGGCCGCAATCCAGAGAGGCGGTCCACCATCCTGCACGTAGCCTGGTGTGATAATGACGTCCTCAAACTGGTAACGTTTTCCCTGATAACTAAATCGCTCACCCGTGAAACATCGTTGTAGCACCTCTATGCCTTCGTCGGTAAGGGATACACGTCGACTCCTGGGGAGTCCGAAACCTCGAAACTCGTGGGGCGCATAACCCATGCCAATACCAACCTCCACTCGACCACCTGACAAATTGTCTAGCACGGCAAGATCTTCGGCCAGGCGTACCGGGTGATTGAAGGGCATCAGACAGATATCAGTGCCGAAACGAACCTTCTTGGTTACTGCGGACATTGCCGCAGCGACTGGAATCCAGCTTGGCAGGTAGCCATCTTCAACAAAATGATGTTCGGTAAACCAGACCAGATCTGCGCCGATCTCATCCAACCATTTCACCTGCTCCATGACTTCATCGTACAAGGTCTGATCGGGGATTCCTGAGTCCGGTGGATTGCGAAAGTCATAGCAAACGCCAATACGTAAGGGGTGCATAAATCTCTCCAAAGCAAGAAAGACGTCTTGCTGCATTGTTACCTTCACTACCAAATTACATTCTATAGCGAGTTTTCGCCAGTTGTTAGTGATTAAAAGCCTACAAAGCAGCGTATTTACTGCTGCAGGACCTGTTTGCCGCCGGAACGGTATTTACTGTTAATTGAGTAATTGAGTGATTAATTGAAAGAGAGGCCAGTGATCCAATTGAATACACGACAGGTTGTGTGATGAGTTCGGATTTTTCAGAGGTTTACTGTCAGTCCTCAGGAAAAACACTGAAGATGACTCACTTGAATATACTGCACCATCAGATGAGTTGCCGCCGAGAGATGAAACCAGAATATTTACCGTTGAACTAAGTTGTGAGCAAATTCAGACCCGGTTCATGAATTGAACGACTCCCCGTACTACTCTGGATGGCTGGCGACTGGCGTACAATAATCCTATTTACTCGCCTGTTAAATATGGCATATTCGTTGCGATATCCAGCGATATTCTGCCGATAGGCCCCCGGGTGGGCATTTATGCGGCCGTAACAAGAAAAGGGATCCGCTCGGGTATTTAGTGCCGACGAAGCGATTTCGATTCAAGAAGCGATCCGGGCTATAGCTTGAATGGCGTGTTCCTTGAATTCGAGGAGGACAAAAAGGCAGTATTGAGGTAGGTAAATATGCAGACCTTATTGTTCTATGCAATGATATTTTGATGATTGAACCAGAGAAAATCATGGATATTGAAGTTGAGGAAACCTACCTTGGTGGCAAGCTGGTCTACACACACTAGGTGCTCTGGTTGGTTGTCTGTTCACTCTCTTTTTTATGTAATACGTCTAAAAACAGTTTTCCATACTTGGAAAGTTTCCGTTCACCGACGCCAGGTAAACGGGCAAATTCTTCTAATGTCTCTGGCATCAGTCCAACCATGGCTTTCAGTGTGCTGTCATGAAATACGACGTAGGGAGGTACCCCCTGACTCACCGCGAGTTGACGGCGACATTCGCGCAGAGCCTCCCAAATGCCCACATCAATATCATCTGGCAGCGGTG